>Ga0098040_1000152_pt1 | contig 33634 bp, 23 predicted proteins | sample 7_EtaG_FD_75065 | JGI IMG/M metagenome (GOLD analysis project Ga0098040, IMG submission 75065) | Marine viral communities from the Subarctic Pacific Ocean - 7_ETSP_OMZ_AT15161 metaG | ecosystem: Environmental > Aquatic > Marine > Oceanic | place: Pacific Ocean | collected 2015-01-08
GAGGACAACTAAATGAAACTTATCAGACGCACATCCTTTCATCAATTTGTTACATTAGACTCACCAATTAATTGCTTATATGTTAAAGTAATTGATACAAAAACAGGACATAAAGTAATGGTCAAAAACCCACAATTCATCCCCAACTGATGTATAATAACTATAAACATGTTGCCTCAGTTTCTGAACAAACAGTATGGCAAACTACAAATCCTCATTGGATAGTTAAGGAGTATTTTACACCAGAAGAAGTTAACACATTACTTGCATTATTATCCATTCCCGATTATACTAAAGATGAAACAGATCTCTATAATAAGTTACACAAATTGTTATGATATTTCCCTTAGACACTTACATTCATTTAACACAATCTCAAAAACCAATGACAACGAAAACAGCACAAGATTACATCAATGAGATTAACATTCAAAGACAAAAACCATTAGAAGAACAAACAAATGATTTGATAAATGCAGTTGCTATATTCTTAGTTGCATTAGACAATTACATTAGAGAGGTATAAGAAATGAACAACAAATTAACCCCAGAAGAAGCACAACAATTGATGAATGATTTGATGGATATTTGTGTACAACAGTCATCACAATCAGTAGGTCTATTAGAGGTAATATTAGATCAGTATTTGTGGAGTTTAGATGATAGTGAAGTAGATCAATTAAGAGAGATATTGAGTAAAGAATTCCAATACAATTAGATGTCTTTAAGAGATATAATAGGAGAACCAAAAAGAGATTGGACTAATAAAGAGTGGTTACAATATGCACAGATAATGTATCACTCTCCTTGGATAGATGTTGTGGAAAAAGAATATTGGAAGGATACAATAAAGAGACTAAGTAATCCACAGTAATCACACAGTTTTCCACATTTAGTAGAGTAATCTGTGGAAAACTAACATAAATGCCTTTGAAAATGCCCTTATAAATATGTACCTGTTGTTTATAAGTTTTCCACAAGGGTGTTAATAAGTGCTGTGTAATTGTGTGATTAAGTGTTAGTTTTGTAGTCATCTTGGCGAGCAGATTATAACACAAACTCTCCGAAATGTACAGACCCACGAAATAACACTTAATACCCCACACAGTTTTATTCACAATCCGTCATAAATACGCATATTGACTTGACAGTTTTCCACAGTCATTCTATAATACAATAGTAACACTAACCAACACCTAATCTCTCATGTCTTCTTATCACATAGTAGAGACACAGAAAAGATATAGAATTACACTAGATTTGTCAGTTGAAAGTGACTTTAATCCTCATGATATTGATTTCGAAAAGTTATTTAAATTGAATGGTGATTACGAGGATGTTTCTGTCTACGTAGAGGACTTAACTTAACAGTCCTTTAGTGTTACATAGTAGACACACAGTTATTGACAACGACTGTGTGATATGTTATGATAGTTAAGTAACACACAGTACACGCACAGTTTATAACACTCATGCATGGTCAATTAGCGATGCGTTGATGATGCGTATTGGACAGGTATTTGATGCCTTGTGTGTTAGGCGGGCGGCGGGCGTTGTTAAAAAAGCAAGAGACCCTAACCTACAGAGGCGACAAATCGAGAGAGATATATCAATATGTAAAAATTTTTGGAGGCCAGAATGAGTCAATTTAGATCCACAAATAAAATCTCACCCTATTGGAATTTCAAAAGAGTAGTGAGTGCTGGGATATCAATTTATGTTGGTAAATGGTTTATTATTACGATGCTTATGTTAATATATTCACGTTTATAAAAAAAAATTGCTGTGACCAAAAAACGCCTTATTACTTTTTTATCTTATTATGTTTGATGATATATTTGCTATTAAGGTTGCCCGAATAAGGGTAAGTGATTGGGAAAAGAAAAAGAATAAAATATTAAAGAATGCAGGGGAGTTAATACATGAGAAACATCCAAAGGGAGAATTTTTAGAGACAAATTTTGCGGAAGCCAAAAGATGGGATGATAGGATGAATGTTATGGAGATACTCGACGATGAACTAAGTGAATTTATGATAGGATGTGGGGGAAGAGTATTACTAAATGGGTCTTGGTTAGAGAGGAGTACTAAGGGTATGTCTCATAGTATTCATAATCATGGTGCATTAGGATATTCTGCTGCCTGTTATGTTTGCTATGATTCAGAAGTACATACGCCTACTCAATTCATTGCACCATTTAATAATCCAATTGATGGTATGGTTACTCAGTATGAACCAGATGATATAGAGGAAGGAGATCTAATATTATTTCCATCATATTTACATCACTATACAAAACCTAACTTATCAGATAAGGAAAGGATTGTATTATCATTTAATTTACATTGTATTACTACATAAAGAAACAGAGGTTTTATGCAAGAGTTTGAAGATATAACTTATCACATATATGCAAAAGATAGATGTTTATATCACAGTTTAAACGAAGAAGAATTTGAAGAGAAGTGGCAGTTATTAAATGTAATGATAGAGTTAATTAGTAGTGATTATAATAAGGATGATTTATCATATACTAAGTTATCTGGTAAAGTAGGATATGGAGGACCTGGGAAAGTATTATATACAGAACCAAGTGGTGACCATTCTTTTTAGGTAATAGGATATGAGTTTTGATAATTATGGTTCAGATTTCATTGGAGTTGTTCCTCCTATTTTTAAGTATGAGAATGCATCTGAATTAAATCCTAGATTATATGATATAATTTCTAGATTTGAAAGTTTTCCTGTAATTGGACCTAATGGAGAATCTGGTGGATCTAAAAGTGCTGAGGTTAATTTACATAAGAAAGGTATAGGGGAAATTAATGTATTGTTATCATGGATTAATGAGTTAATACCAAAGGTTGCACATTATTATTCAATTCCAGAACATATTCCATTTGATAAAGAAGATTATATAGATGTTATTGATCATGGGGGAGGGAAGTATAATTTTAATATAGATTCATTTAAGTTAGTACATTGTTGGAGTGTATTGTATAATAAGGGAGATGGTGTAGAGATTCATAATCATTTTCCTTATGCGATATCTTTTGCTTATTATGTTAATACACCTAAAGGTTCTTCTTCTATAATTATTGAAGGAGAAGAGATAAAACCAGAGAGTGGGGAAGTTATATTTTTTCCTGGTAATGCATTTCATAGTGTTCCTTTGAATAATGTTAATGGAAGATGTGTTATAGTAGGTAATGTAATGTATGAGAATATACTTGACGAATACTAAATAAACTGATAAAATAAGCTGAAGCGAGTATTTAAAGTATGGCTAAAGGATTTAAAGTAAAAACTGTTGCACCAAAAACTAAAGAACCCGAATGGGATATTGATGCAATTAAGGAGCGAATGAGAGGAAAAGCAATTGTCTTCTGTTTACCTGGAAGAGGTTGTTCTTATATCTTCCTAAAGAATTTTGTACAATTATGCTTTGATATGGTACAAAATGGGATGAGTATTCAAATATCACAAGATTACTCATCAATGGTAAACTTTGCACGTTGTAAAGTATTAGGTGCAAATGTACTAAGAGGACCAAAGCAAATCCCTTGGGATGGAAAACTCACATATGACTACCAACTCTGGATTGATAGTGATATAGTTTTTGATACATCGAAGTTCTGGCAACTATGCGATCTAGCTCTTCCCGCCGAAGGTAAGGGTGATGAAAAAGAGATTGCTGCTGGTTGGTATGCTACTGAGGATGGATCAACTACTTCTATTGCTCACTGGTTGGAAGAGGACGACTTCCGTAAGAATGGTGGAGTAATGAACCACGAAACCGTCGAGACAATGGGTAAGCGTAAGAAACCATTTACATGTGATTACACTGGTTTTGGATGGGTACTTATCAAGAATGGTGTTTTTGAGAAACTCGAATACCCTTGGTTTGCTCCTAAGATGCAAGTCTTTGAATCGGGTGATGTACAAGACATGTGTGGAGAGGACGTATCGTTCTGTTTAGATGCACAAGATTGTGACTATGAGATCTGGGCGGATCCTCGGATACGTGTAGGGCACGAAAAAACTCGTGTTATTTAACTATGGGATCTATTAAACATATGGCGACAACGGAATTATGGGACCTTGCTTCTAAGGTCCTCACCGAACTCTCTCGAAGGGATGAAGTCTCTTATAGGATAAAAGCAACGGATGAGTCATTTGCGGAGAAACTCGCGTCTCTTACATCATGACTATCGCGTCGTGGCTCGGTTTATTCTTTGTTGTTAGTGTATGTTACGGCATATTCTATATGAATCTTTATAATCCACATTAGGAGGTATTAATGGCTAAAGTTGGTGGTGGTATGGTGTTGTCTGATTACATTCAAACAACACCGAAGAAAACTCGACAAGGGAACGGAAAACATACCAAAGTATCCGCGACCTCTCGTAACAAAAAACGAAAAATATATCGGGGACAAGGCAAATAATACCTATAGTGTCTAAATAGCATCAAAGTGTGCATTTAGACACTTTTTTTTATCTAATCGCAAACAGGGGAGTCTCAAATGGAATCCAAAATGCTTAGAGAGATCGCACATGATGTTCTAACACCTAAAAAAGGCGACAAAATAGAAACATCCCAAGATTTTTACGAAAGATTGGACGATCCAGAGGAGGATAATGCCTTCGATATTGAAAGTTATGAGGTTATTACGGAATACCGTTAGAAACCTTAATAAATAAGTTATATTCTTATATAATTGTCATATGCCTGCACAAAGGGTAACCAAAGCATTTAAAGATGTAAGTATGTCATTTAAGTATAACCCCTTAAGTGGTGATTTAATTGCTTTGAAGAATGAAAATGCTATTTCTCGTTCAATACGGAATATAGTAATGACTACTCCAGGCGAAAAGATTTTTGATCCTAATTTTGGTTCTAATATTAGTGATATTTTATTTGAAAATGTAGATGAAGTGTCTGCTATTTCAATTCGTGACGAAATTGAGAATTCTATCAAGAATTATGAACCAAGGGTTGAATTAATAGATGTGATTGTTGATCCAAACTACGATAATAACCAATTTGATGTATTAATTGCTTATCAGATCGTTGGTATTGACCTTCCACCTACCCAATTAGAATTTGCGCTGCTCCCAACAAGATAAATGCCTCTTTTAAATTTCACAAGTCTGGATTTTGACCAGATTAAAGATATACTCAGAAATTATTTACAAGCTAATTCGAATTTCACGGATTATGACTTCGAAGGGTCTAATTTGGCGGCAATTTTGGACGTTTTAGCATATAATACCTACATTACTTCATATAATGCTAACATGATCTCTAATGAGGTCTTCATTGATAGTGCAACTTTAAGAGAAAACGTTGTTGCACTTGCTAGAAACATCGGATATATCCCCAGATCAAGAAAAGCATCCACATCAAAGATTAAATTCACTGTAGAACCAGGTATTACACCTCCACCATCAACTATAACACTAAAAAAAGGACCAGTTACGAGTACTGGTAACCAATATGGTGGTGATTCCTTTGTTTTTGGTATAACTAAGGACATTTCTAAACCAGTTATTGATGGAGTTGCCTATTTTTATGATGTAGAGGTGTCTGAAGGCACACTTGTTGAGCAAATGATGGAATTTAAGTCAAGTAATGCTAATCAGAGGTTTATTTTATCAAATGCAGGCATTGATCTTGAAAGTTTACAGGTTTATGTAAGACCAAGTTCAACTTCTTCACTATTATCCACGTATACTAGACAAGATAGTCTGTTTGATGCCGCAAGTTCGACTGCAATTACTGGAAAATCGCTTATATACTACATTCAGGAGATAGAAGACGAGCAATATGAGATTATTTTTGGTGATGGGATTTTCGGAAAGGCACTAGAAGACGGAAATATCGTTGAAGTTGCTTATATTTTAAGTAATGGGTCCGAAGGAAACGGTGTTTCTAATATGAGTTTCAGTGGAAGACTAACTTATAACAGAAATGCATTAGAAAATGTCGTTACAAGCGGAATTTCATTAATTACTGCCAATAATCCATCGAGTGGTGGAGAAGAAATAGAGAGTATTGACTCTGTTAAGAAGTATGCACCCCAAATTTATGCTACTCAGAACAGAGCATTAACTGCAAATGACTACGAAATTCTAATTCCTGCTAAAATTTATCCTGAAACAGAGTCAATTTCGGTATTTGGCGGTGAAGAATTAGTTCCACCACAATATGGAAAGGTTTTTATTAGTATAAAACCCCGAACAGGTGATTTTGTACCTAATGCAATTAAAGAAAACATCAAAAGAGACCTTAAAAAGTATGCTGTTGCTGGAATTGTACCAGAAATCTTAGACCTTAAGTACCTTTATCTTGAAGTTGATAGTAATGTTTACTACAATTCAAGTCTTGCTCCAAATCCTATGTTCGTTTCTTCAACGATAATGAACAATATTAACAAATATGCTCAATCAGCAGAGATGAATAAGTATGGAGCAAGGTTTAAATACAGTAAATTCTTGAAAATTATTGACCAAGGACATGAAGCAATCACTTCTAACATTACTACAATCCAAATAAGAAGAGATTTGAGGTTAGCAATCGACCAATTTGCTGAATATGCAGTCGATTTTGGTAATAGATTCCATATTGCTTCTATGGATGGATATAATCTTAGGTCTAGTGCCTTTAGAGTACTGGATTTAGAACCCGAAGTTTACTTATATGATGTTCCAAATGCTGATAAAAAGACCGGAAGTATTAATTTATTCTCTTTAGACTCTCCTGGATCGACTACTCCAACAATTCAAAGACAAAATATTGGGTTAGTTGACTATACAAAGGGTCGTATTACGTTAAATCCAATCAACATTACCTCTGGAAAAGAGAAAGATAACCAGCAAATTCTGGAAATTTCAACAATTCCTGAATCAAATGATGTTATTGGATTACAGGATCTTTATTTGCAACTAGATAGTAGTAATGTAGAGATGATTGTTGATGAAATTGCCTCTGGCGCAGATCCATCAGGTTCAACTTACACTGTTACCCCAAGTTATAACAAGAGCAAGATTGTAAGATAACACATGGCAACCAAAAGAGTTCAACTTAACAAGATTGTAAGGGATCAGATGCCCTCTCATATTAGAGAGGACAACCCTTTAGTTGGTGAATTTTTAAGTCAATATTATCAGGGCCAAGAATATCAAGGTGGTCCGTTAGATATAATTCATAATCTGGATTCTTATATTCAGTTAAACAAGTCAGGAAGTCTTGTTGGATTCACAACAATTATGAATCCGGTTGGACTATTTGATACGGAAATCAGTGTTAAGAGTACTCAAGGATTTCCAGATAGTTATGGATTAATTCAGATTGATGATGAGGTTATTACATATACAGGAATAGGAACTACTGCATTTAAAGGATGTGTTCGTGGTTTTAGTGGAATTACTTCATTCAGAAACCCAGATGAACCTGAAGAATTTATTTTTACAGTTTCTGCAGCATCAACTCATGCAGTTGGAGTTGGAACTTCTGGTGGTCAAGTATTAAATTTAAGTTCAAGATTTTTAGAAGAATTTTTAAGGAAGTCTAAGCAACAATTCTTACCAGGATTCCAAAAAGATTTAAATCCATCACTAAATCAAGCTCAGTTTATTCGACATTCGCAAGATTTTTATAATGCCAGAGGAACTGATGAAGGATTCAAAATTATGTTTAAAAGCCTCTTTAATGAAGAGGTTGATATCATCAGACCAGCAGATTATGTAATCTCACCATCTGATGCTAATTATAGGAAAACTCGTGATATGATCGTGGAACCCATTCAGGGGGACCCGAATGACTTAGTGAACAAAACGCTCTTCCAGGACCCTGTAGAGAACCTCTCACGGGCATATGGACCTATCTCTATGGTAGAGAGGATTAGGGTTGGTCTTTTAACAGATACTTATTATAAGATAAGTGTTGATGCGTCTTTTGGTACTAAGGATGGATCTACTGAACTACTATACGGTACATTTGGTGTACATGCTAATTCTAGAGCAGTTGGATCTGTTAGTGTAGGGCAGACATATATTGACGTTGATTCTACCATTGGATTTCCCCAGAAGGGTGGTTTAACCTTTAAGTATAAAAATGGTACTACTGGGATATGTACATACTCTTCAACAAATATTACTCAGTTCTTAGGAGTCGCTGGAATAACGACTACAATCAAGAATACAGAACCTATTAAGCAAAATGCCTTTGCCTATGCTTTAGGGCAAGCAGACAGCACTGCAGGGGTCTCTACGGACGGTTTAAGAGTAAGAATCACATCAGTACTACATGACGTAGAAGTACCAAAGACCTTTTATCAGAAGAAAGGATCTAGGATTAAATTAAAGTCTTTAGGAAAGGTTGCACATATAGATGATCATAAGTCAAATAATTGGATTTATAATATTTCACCAAGATATAATGTTAATACAATAACTCTACAAGATGCTTCTAACAATACTTATGAAGTAACAACTGAGGATTTCCATCGAATTAGAATTGGTGATGTGTTAACTGTGAACACTAAGGATAGTTCATTAGACACTACCTATACTGTAACTGACGTAATGAGTAATCTCATTTTACGTATCAGGGGTGCTGCTATAGGCAATTTGTCTGCAGTAGACAGTATAACAAAAACTATTAAGAAACCTACTTCAACTTTACATCCACATTTAAACAATTATACTGCAAATATTCAGAATGTTTATATTACAGAAGTTGGATATGCTCATACACAATATACTACAAAGAATTTAGTAGCATCTAATTCACTACCATCCTTTAGTGATTCTACTTTAGAACCAAATACTCAAAAAATTACTCTTTCTGGTACTTTTAATGGTTCTGATACGATTATTGGTATAACAACCGGTACTCATGATCATAACTTCTTTACTGGAGATGCAATTTACTATACACCACAGAAAGCAGCAAATGGAACCATTATGAGTTTCATGTTTGATGGTGGTAATGGTGGAGAAGGTCTTTATTTTATAGAAAGAATTAATCATAACGACATAAAGTTAGCAAAATCAAATTCCAACCTTTATGATGGAAATTATGTAACAATATCACAAGCGACTGTTCAAACTACTGTCACAAATAATACTTTTGAGAAGTATGATTTCCATAATAAGCAAGTTTTACCACAAAAACTCTTAAGGGAATTTAGTATTCCTGTTTATGATGGAAAGAAATATGAAACAACCATTGGTTATAATGGAATGTTGATTAATGGTGTTGAGGTTATAAGTTATAAGTCAAAAGATCTAGTTTATTACGGAACACTTAAAAATATCAATGTTACTGGTGGTGGATACAATTATGATGTTATGACTCCTCCATTCTTAGCTGTTAATGATGGTGTTGGAGTAGGTGCTACTGGTTATGTCTCAACTAAAGGAAGTTTTGCAGAAATTAGAGTTCTAGACCCTGGATTTGATTATACGGAAGTTCCTACAATATCAATTAGTGGTGGTAATGGAGAAGGTGCCACCGCAGAATGTAAGGTATCAACTGTACCTCATCAAGTTGTCTTTAATGCAGGTCCTCTTTCTCAAACAGTTGCTATAACCACTACTGTAGTTAAGAATAGTCTTGGAATTAATACTGAGGGTAATTACAACGTTGGATTTTTAACATATCACAAATTCCGTAATTATGAGAGAGTTATATATGATACATTTGGAGAGAAAGCACTTTCTGGATTTGACACAGGAGCATTTTATTATGTTAACACAACTCAACCTGATGGAACAGCTAATGCTAATGGAACTTGGGTTGGTAATACTGGTTATACGTGGTATGAAAATAAAACTGTAAGATTACACACAGATTTAAATGAGTGTATCGCTGGTGTTAATACATTACCGTTTAATGGTTTTGGTGAAGGCAACCATGTATTAAGATCTTTAAATGGAAAAGCACAAGTAACTAGTATTAAGGTTACTGATCCAGGTGAAGGATATGAGAATAAGCATAAGACTTGTGGACCAACTGGTATTAATACCGCACTTGATATTATAACAATATGGAATCATGATTATAAATCTGGAGAAGTTATTGAATATAAATCAGATCCTGATGGTGTTTCTATTGAAGGTCTTTCTAGCGATAAAGAATATTATGTTAATGTTCTGGATCAGAACTCATTTAAACTATCTACGGTTGGTATAGGAACTACTGTAAAAGATTTCTATTATAAGACCAAGCAGTATGAAAATTTAAGATCTGTTGGGTTAGCAACTCATAATTTCAATTATCCTCCAATTAAGGTAGAAGTAAGTGGAATTGTTGGTATTGATTCAATAGAAGGAAAAACTTTCGAATGTATTCCTCAACCACTTGTTCGGGGAGAGATTACGTCTATTCATCTAACTGATAATGGTGTTGGATATGGTGCTTCTGAGATATTGAATTTCAATAGGCAACCACGAATTGATATGTACACTGGAAGAAACGGTGAGTTAATGCCAATTGTACATAATGGAGAAATTATTGACGTTGCTATTAATAATAGAGGTGATTCTTATAACACTCCACCTGCAATTTCTGTTGTTGGTGTTGGAACTGGTGCTGAATTGGTCCCAGAAATTGTTGATGGTAAAATTGTAAATGTTAAGATTAACAAAAAGGGAGTTGGTTATGGTGTATCTACAACTGCTCTTAATGTAGAACCAGCTGGAGAATATGGAATTTTCCTTGCAGATCTTGATACATGGCAAGTAAATGAGGTTCAAAAGAACTATGCAAACATTGATGGTTCTGATGTTTTCTTAGAAAAAGCATTAAGAGGTAATCAGGAACTAGAATGTTCATATGCATATGCACCTAGGAGTTTAAGAAAGGTCATTTACCAAAATGATGCCGTAGGTGATCAATTATATGGTATAGAAGATTTATCCCTTTTAAATGGATTAACGGAAGAGGATAAGAGTAGGCATTCTCCTATTATTGGTTGGGCTTATGACGGTCTTCCAATTTATGGTCCTTATGGATATGAGAATAGTAGTGGTGGCGGTATTACACAACTTAGATCTGGATATTCCGTAGATTATAAGGAACACAGACCTCCTCTCGGTGTTTTTCCAGCAGAATTCTTCTTAGAAGACTTTACTTGGAATAGTTCAACTGATGAAAAGTATCTTGATGAGAATAATGGACGATATGGTATAACTCCTGAATTTCCAAAGGGAACATATGCATATTTCTCTACATTCGACACTACACTAACATCGGGCAACTTACCATCAGGTGCTCCTGATCCTTTTGTTAATTATAAGAGACCTGCTTTCCCATATCTACTTGGAAAGTATTATGGTGCTCAACCAAATAATTTTAATACCTTATCAAGGAATAACCAAGAAGAAATTAACTTAAATCAAACCTCTTGGGTTAGAAATACTGAACCTTATGAATTATTACAAGATGATAGTTATTATGATTATGTAAAACAATCTTATAAGTACATAGATCAGGAAACCATTGTTAAGTATGCGGAAGAAGGGTCAATTGATAAAGTTGGAATTGTTACTGGAGGAAAGAATTATGCAATTGGCGATCAACTTATTTTTGAAGATAAAGTTGCTGATAACTTTGGTGCAGTAGCGAAAGTTTCAAAAGTTGTTGGACCAGGAATTGGGACAATAAAAGTAACTAATACTAAGTTGGTAAATATTGAACTTTATCCTTCTGATAGGGATAAGTGGTTTGTTGGATTCCATACAACACCAGTAGGTATTCAGAATAATGATTTGGTCTATCTTGCTGGAATTAATACTACAAATTCTGGACTTGCTGGTAGAAGTTTTAAAGTTGGAATTTCATCTGGTCAATGGATTGTAACACGAGCAATCGGTACAATAGCGGCTACAGGAATTGTTACTTACTTTAATATTGCGGGTGCTTTACCTAATCCAAATGATAAATTAAATACTCAAGAAATAAGAGAAAATGATATTTTAAGAATCGGTGCAGGTACTACTACAGTATCAACTGATATTGGTTATCAAGAACAAGTTAAAGTATTAAAAGTTGATAAGCGCAGTTCCAGAATCAGAGTCTTAAGACAATATAACGATACGGTAGGAATTGCTCATACTATTAGAACAGTTGTAAATGAAGATCCTAGGTGTTTCTTGATTAATGCTGGATTTAGTACATCATTTGATGGCAATATTCAACATGAATATTACTTTGATCCAAGAGAATCTGTTGGATTAAGTACAGTTGCTGGAGTTGGAATTGGAACTACTACAATTATTGAAAATCCTGGTGGTGGAAGATCCAAAGTTTTCCTTCCTGCAAGATCAATTTATCTACCAAATCACAAATTAAATACTGGTGATCAAGTATATTATAATAGAAATACTGGAAATTCTATAGGTATTGCTACAAATGCTTCTAATACTGGTAGTGTTAATCCATATACAACAAATCTTCCTGAAAATGTACCCCTGTTTGTTGCAAGACTTGGTGATGATTATATTGGATTATCAACAGTTAGAGTAAGTATTGGTAATTCAGGTGGTACGAATTCTTATGATACTTATGTTGGGGCTGCTACATCAACCAAAGATCAAGGTTTACTTTTCTTCTTAGGTATTGGAACGGGTAGATATCATAGTTTGAGTGTGAAATATGCAGATACTGTAATTGCAGGTATAGAGAAGAATTTAATAACAGTTTCTACTGCTGGTACTCATGGATTAAGTCATTACGATGATGTCTATCTTACCGTTGATGCTGGAATTTCTACAAATGTACCAATCAAATATAATAAAACAAATAGAAAGTTAATTGCTAGAACTTTAGATTTTACTGCTTCTGGTATTACAACTGCTACTGCAGAAGAGGGTGTTGTATCTGCAATTGAAATCTTGAAGCATGAATTGCATACTGGAGAAAGAGTTATTCATACCTCTACAGATCCTGCTGATGGATTAATAAATGACGAAGAGTATTTTGTATATGTTATCAATAAGGATAAGATTAAATTATGTGGTAGTAGATTCCAAGCATATCAGAGAAGACCTAAATTTATTCCCATTCAGGGTTCAAAATCTGGAATGCTTAATGTGGTTAATCCACCATTAGAATTCTATAAGAATGGTACCGTAACCTTTGATCTATCAGATTCTTCTTTGTCTTATACTCAAGGAGCAACGGTATATCCTGCGTTCTCTTTCCATCTTTATAAGGATTCAAACTTTGTTCATGAATATGATAGTAATGAGATGGAAACAACATTTAATGTTGTTAGAACAGGTACAGTGGGAATTGACGGTAAGTTAACATTAACGGTTAATCAATATACTCCAAAAGTACTTTATTATAATTTGGTTGCAAATACTTCAGTAGACAATCTTCAAGTCAATAAAGAACTTGTATTAGATACAAAGATTGAAGGAAATAATCTTATTTCAATTAAAGGAAGTCGTTATGCTGGTCAATTTAGTATTCTTGCTACTTCTCCCAATACTTTTGAATATGATATAAAGCAGTATCCTGAAGTTCCTGAATATACTGCTCCTTCTTCTAAATTAGACTACGAAACAACTTCAAAAACTGCTTATGGTTCTATTGGATATGTTGCTCTTGCTGATAAGGGAAGAGGATATAAGAGATTACCTGGAATTACAACTGTAAGTACTAAATCAGGATCAGGTGCTCTTTTAGAAGCTTCTAGTGAGACAATTGGAAAAATTAAGACTACAGAGATAGAAAATATTGGTTTTGATTATCCATGTGATTTCACAATGAGACCACAATCGAAACTTCCTCAGATTATTAAGATTGAAGCACTATCTGGACTTAAATTTGTTGGTATTACCTCTTATGGTAGAGGATATAATCAACCACCAGCATTAGTTGTTCTTGATGGTGTTACTAGGAAGAAAATTGATGATGTTGACTTAAGATATAATTTGGAGACACCAGATGAACCTGGATATGTTGATATCATTCAAAACACTTATGGATTATCTAATGTAACTCCATTCATTGTTCCTGTAAACAATCCAAATGGAATTAGAGTCACTAATCTTGTTTATGATTCATCAACTGATAAAGTAACGGCAACATTAAAGGTTGCATACAGTATTCGTGACAATTTTCCAATCGAAATAGGAGATAAACTATTTGTAGAGAATGTTAGTGTTGGTATTGGTTCGACTGGTCAGGGATATGACTCACAGTACTACGATTATCAGGCATTTGAGGTTGAATCTGTTCATCCAAATCTAGGTAATGTTGGTATTGTAACGTATAGTATGAATGGTTTAGTTCCATCGGGTGCAATACCTGGAAACTTTAATTCTGCGTTATCGTCTGGTATACTGGTTCAAGAGAAATTCTTCCCACAATTTAATCCTCAATTAAAACCCAATGTCTTTAATGCTAATGAGGTTGTTAAATCTGAAAGTAGTACTGGTCCAGTACAGGGTCTTGCATATGAGTGGGATGCTGCAAGTAGATGGTTGACTGTTGAGGCTTCTAATGATTTTGAAGTTGGTAAGTTAATCGAATCTTTGGACTCTGGTGCTAAAGGAATTATTAAAGAAATTGTTCTCACATTTGATACAAATTATCTTCTGGATTACTATTCTTTAGTTGATAATGGTTGGGAATATAATACTGGATTCTTAAACGATCCTTTACAGAAAGTGCATGATAATGAGTATTATCAGAGTTTCTCATATGCTGTTAAATCTAGAGTTTTCTATGATAAGTGGAAAGATATTGTTAATACTTTAAATCATACTGCAGGATTCCAGAAGTTTAGTCAACTCCAAGTTGAATCTAAACTTCCTGATGGAAATGCAACGGATTTGCGGGTTGGACTTGCTGGAACTGTTACCGGTATTATAAATCTTCAGAATGAAGAGAGTTTGCATAATATTAATAGTTTTGACCTAGTTACAGAGAATTTAAAAGATAGGGATCCTGCTGCTGGATTCTTCTCAGATGAAGTTACCTTCCAGAATCGTATTCTAATTGATTACGCTGAATCTGTTGGAAACAGGGTTTTAAAAATAGATGATCTGAGTCCACAATTTAGAAGTAGACCACGACTAGAACCTTGGATGGAAGTTGGTAGATGGGATATTTCCAATAATAAAGAAAATAGGTTTATTGTTTATATACGAGATAGGTTATTTACCCAAGAAAGACAAATAATGATGGTCAATGCATTGTACGATCCTCTTAGTGGATATTCAATGTCTAACCAATATGGTGCTGTTGATACTGTGGTTGATTTGGGTCAAATGGATACTGTTGTTGATGGCGATGAAGCAATTTTACAATTCCATCCAAGAAAGTACGAATTTAACAATTATAATGTAATTTCTTTATCATACAATTTAGATGAACTTGGACTCACAACTTCTTTAACAGCAGTTGGTAGTACTACAATTGGTTCATCAGCAACACCTCCAGGAGCACTGGTTAGCATTGGCGCATCGGTTGTTCTGGGATCAGGTGGAACAGAAGTAGAAATTTGTACAGTTGGTACAGCATCTACTACTGGTATTGCTTTAACTACTACTGCTGCTGGTACCCAACAGAATCAATTATTTAATCCTAGATCTGCTAAGATTATTGTTTCTGTAGCAACAACTAACGATACTGCTGAATATACTGAAATAAGTATGATTCATGATGGTACGAATGTAGAATGGCATGATTATGGGCAATTAAGCATTCATTCTAGAAGAGATCCATTAGTTGGTGGTTCTTTAGGAACTTTCCGACCATACTTAGTTGGAGTTGGAACTACTGCGTCATTAAGAGTTGGATATACACCAAATGCAGGCATTCAGACTGCATGGGTTAATACAATGACTATCGGGTTCTCATCAGAATCATTTACTGGAATAGGAACATATGGACTGAAGAATGGTCAAATGATTTCTAAATCTACTTCAATTGCTTCTGCTGGTGTTGGTCAAACTGTTGGTATTGCGAGTTATATTAACGAATTTGATGGTGCATATTGTATCGTTCAGGTTAAAGATACAACTAATGATAGATATGAGTTCTGCGAAGTTATGATGGTAGACGATGATACAAGTGTCTATCTAACTGAGTATGGAAATTTACAAATTGGTTCAGGTGCATTCCTTGGAATAGGTACTATTGGTGGAAAGAGAACAGGTACTGTTTCGGAATTAACTTATACTCCACCTGCTAATACTGCAGTAGAAGTTAAGACCTTTATTAATGCACTTAAAGTTGAAGAAAATTCTGCAGATCCTGCATTAGTAGAACTGCAAAGTGGTTCTATTAGAAGTGGATTTGATATCTATGATGGAACTTTCTATAGTAAAAAGACAGAATTTGATATTTTACATGGTGGTAATGAAGTCTTTAGAAGGAATTTTAATGCAGTTGATACGGAAATTATTAGTTTAACCAATAATACAATTGCTCTTCCAGATCATTATTTTGTATCTGGCGAAGAAGTTGTATATACGGTTAAAGATTCTGGAGAAGCAACAGGTATTGGTACTACTGGAAAGGCTATTGGAATTGCTGCTACGTATTTCCCTGGTATTGGGGCAACGTTAACATACTTACCATCATCAGTTTTTATTATTAAGAAGAGTGAAAGTTCAATTCAATTCGCAAGAAGTGCTCAAGATGCACTAGTAAATCCACCAGTTCCTATAGATTTCACAACAGTTGGTATTGGAACTTCTCATAGTGTTAAATCTAGGAATGGAACTGAAAATACAAGAGCATTGATAGCGATTGATAATATTATTCAGTCACCTATTGTATCAAGTGGTATTGCTGCTTCTTTATCACAAGACCTTGGTGCTTCCGAAGATGTTGCATATTTCACAGGAATAACATCTTTCTATAGTGGGGATGATGTCAAAGTTGATGATGAGATGATGAAAATCGTCCAGATTGGTTATGGATCCACTAATGGGGTTAAAGTTCATCGTCATTGGTTAGGAACTAATATTGTAGGACATTCATCTCATGCGAAAGTTACCAAACTTTCTGGTGATTATAATATTATTGGAAATCAACTTAGTTTCTCTGATGCACCGTATGGTAACGAACCTCCTGTAGGATATTCAACAAGTCGTCCTAATGATAGAGATTGGGTTGGGATAACAACATACTCTCATTTCAGTGGAAGAGTCTTTATGCGTTCTGGTGTTAAAGGATCTGATTATGATGCTTATACTACCAATTATGTACTTGATGATATTTCTCAACAATTTAATGGTCAACGTAAGACTTTCTCATTAGAAGTAGATGGAAGTACTGTTACTGGAATTTCAACACAGAATGGTATTGTTCTAGTTAATGGTATATTACAAGGTTCTGGAGATTTGAGTGATTATACTTTATCTGAGATTTCTGGAATTACCTCAATTACATATACAGGAACTGCTGCTTCTGTGCAGTATGATGTAAATAACGCCAATATTCCTGTTGGTGGTCTTATTGTTTCAGTTGGTTCAACTGAAGGGTTTGGTTACCAACCATTAGTTAGTGCTGGTGCAACCCTCCACTTCAATAACATAGGTGTTGTTACTGCTGTTAGTATTGGTAATAGTGGATCTGGTTATAGAGTACTGCCAGGTAATGTTGGGGTTGGATCAACTGCACCAGGTGGTGTTGGTATTGCAACAGTTGTTAAAGTTGGTGTTGCTCTTTCCACTACAGGTAATCCAACAATTCAATATATTGGAACAGCAGCGGTTCATAATGGTGCTGTTGTAAGTATTGCTATTACTCAAACTAATCCAATTTCTGGAATAGGTACTCAAAATCCAGGAACAGTTGGAACGGGTCAGTCAACATTTAATGCAATAATAGATAATCCAATACCTTATCAAGATATTCCTCTTTGGTATAGTTCTTCTTCACCAACTGGTGGTATTGGTACCTTAGCAAGAGCTAATGTTAAAGTTAGTCAAGGATCTAGTATAATCGATTTTGAAATTACAAGTCTTGGATATGGTTATGGTGCTGGTCAGATATTAACATTACCGACAAGAGATACTTCTCCTGGACTTGCTTATGCAGATGGACAATGTGTTGTAGGAATTCCTACAGTATCTGGTGGAACCGTTAGCGAATTTAAGTTAACCTTAGAGAAGGTTAAGCATGATGAATTTAATATGTGGACTATGGGAGAACTTGATGCACTTGATGATTTTTCAAGTTACTTTGATGGTGCTAGAAAATCGTTCCCAATTACTTTAGGTGGAGAATCATATGCTATTCAAGGAAGAAAAGGATCGAATATATCGATTCAAGAAACTATTATTCTTACTATTAATGATGTTCTACAGGTACCTGGTGAAGGATTCGTCTTTAATGGTGGTGCAAGCATAACTCTTAGTGAAGCACCAAAAGTAGGAGATACTTGCAGATTCTTCTTCTATAGAGGAACTGGTGGTGAAGATGTGAAGGATAGAGATATTGTTGAAACAGTTAAGATGGGTGATGATCTAGTATTATCATATGATCGTAAGTTTAATGGTACACGAGATCTTCTTCAGTTCCCAAGAACTGTTTCAGAAGTTAAATCTTCTGACCAGGTTGATACTAACCAGTACTTTGGATATGGATTAGGGGATGATGATACTGAAGTAAGACCTGTTAATTGGATGAAGCAACTTGAAGATAAGTATATTGATGGAAGAATTGTTCGTAAAGATCGTCCTCTACAAGAACCGAATATCTTCCCAACCGCATATCTAATTCAACCTATTGGTGTTGGATCTACAGCGGTTTGGGTTGATAATTGCAAACCAATGTTTGATCCTGAGAATGAGAACCCAATTAATAGAGATTTCCAGAAGGATATTGAGATTGTAAATGCAAGTAGTCATTATGATAAGTTTGCAGGTGCAGCTGGAACGTCAGTAGTTTCTGCTGCAGGTACTGTGTCCTCGATTACTTTATCGACTGGTGGTAAAGGGTATAGTATTGCTCCAGAAGTTAGAATTTCTACTCCTACTGGTATAGGAGGAACTCCTCTTGCTGGTATTGGAACAACTGCTAGAGCAACTGCAACTGCAACTATTGATGCAGATGGAGTTGTTAGTGGAATTACTATTACTAGTCCTGGACTTGCATATACTAATTTGAGTGTTCCTTCAGTAGTAATTTCTGCTCCAACATATGTTAGAGAAGAAAATACTCTTGATTCATATAGTGGTGATTATGGAATTATTTCTGGAATTGGTACAACATCTTATACGGGTGTAACTACGGGTATTACCTTTGATTTGTTTATTCCTCAACTTTCTCCATTGAGAAATGATAAGATTACAAGTCCTGATGCAATTACGGTATGTGGTCTACAGACTGGTCACTTCTTTATGCTTAACGGAACTAATCTTGGTAGCGGTGTTACATCTATAGATGCCGCAGGTAATTATGTTGGTGTTGGAACAACTGCTCTTGATAATGTATATGAAGTTGCGCACTACACTGGAATAACTACTGTTGGATTTGGTTCAACAGTTCCTGGACCATTGTTAAGGGTAACCACAAGAGTTCATGGATGGAATGGATTAGATGTTGTTGTAGGATGTTCTTCTATGGGTCAGGGTATTAGTAGTTCCTTTATAGGCGAATATAGTTGGGGTAAACTCCAATTTAAGGGTAGAATGAGATCAATAGCATACCCAGTTTCTTTGGTTGATGGTATTACAGGAATCCAAACAGGACCTCAAATTAAGAGGAAGATTGCACTGAAAGCAACGAATTACGTTGATACAGTATTAGATTCTTGATTTCTTTAATAATTGTTGTCTAAATAGATAAAATTAGTATTACTAAACGTAGGTTCAATGTCTGCTATTATAACTGATCAAATTCGAATATTGAATGCGAAGAATTTTGTTGCTGGTGTTTCCACCAATATTAATTCTTACTATGCCTTTGTTGGTTTACCTAATCCAACAAGTCTTCAGTCAGATTGGGATTCTGCACCGCCAGCTCCAGTGGATTCTTTTACATCGTATAATGATTATTATGATACGATGATTGCGGTTAAGAAGATAACTCCTGACGACATTAAGCAGGTTGTTCAGAAGAATCAGTGGAGTTCTGGTACAACTTATGATCTATATCGACAGGATTATAGCATTACTAATGCTCCTAAGAACTCTGGTGGAACTACGTTATATACAGCGAATTATTTTATTGTTAATAGTGACTATAGAGTCTATATTTGTTTGCAGAATGGAACAACACCAGAAACACCTGATGGAAAACCTTCTCTTGACGAACCAACCTTTACGGACTTAGAACCAAGAATTGCTGGTACTTCTGGTGACGGTTATATTTGGAAGTATCTTTATAGTATCAAACCAGCAGACCTTATTAAATTTGATTCTACTGACTTTATGCCAGTTCCTGCGAATTGGGAATCTAATGTAGAAGATAGTGCTATTAGACTTAACGCTGTTGATGGTGGTATTAAAATTGTTGTTATTAAAAATAGAGGAACTGGTATTGGTACTGCTAACCAGACTTATACAAGAGTTCCAATTAAAGGTGATGGATTTGATGCAGAGTGTACTGTTGTTGTTAATAATGACCAGCAAATTGAAAGTGTAACGGTTTCAAACGAAGGATATGGATATACTTATGGTAGTGTTGACTTAGCTGCAGGTTCAGTTCCAACACCAACCACTTCACCGACTCTTGATGTGATTGTACCTCCTCCTGGAGGGCACGGTAAAGACATTTATCGTGAATTGGGTGCTACTATGGCACTAATGTATGCACGAATTGAGAATGATGCAGAAAACCCAGACTTTATAACAGGAAACCAAATCGCTCGAATTGGTATTATTGAAAATCCATATGCATGGGGTTCAACTCAGTTGCTTACTCTTGATAAAGCGGCTGCTACTTATGCTATGAGATTGACTGGTATTGGATACAGTTCCACGACATTTACTGGGGACAGTATAGTTACACAGACAACTGGAACTGGTGTTACTGCTATTGGTAAAGTTATTAGTTACGATCAAATTACTGGGGTTCTAAAGTATTGGCAAGACCGTACTATGGCGGGATTTAGTACCGTTGGTGTTGCATTAACAAATCCAATTTATGGATACGACACGACAAGATTTACTGCAGACCCAGCTGCAGGTGGAGATAGGATCATCGTTGGAGGTAGTGCTAACCTATCAATTAGCACAGCATTTGCAGGTCTCTCTACTTCAATAAATAATAGAACATATTACCTTGGACAATCATTTACTAAAGGATTGGCAAATCCAGAGATTGACAAATATTCTGGAAATATGATTTACATTGATCAAAGACCATCTATTACTAGATCTTCTAATCAAAAGGAAGACATCAAAATTATATTGCAGTTCTAATTAACTATGGCTCAACAAACCAATTTAAACGTTTCACCATATTTTGATGATTTTGATCCAAAATCTGGATATCATAAGGTGCTTTTCAAACCTGGATATCCTGTTCAGGCTAGAGAATTAAGTGGAATGCAGTCTATTCTGCAGAATCAACTTGAGAAGTTTGGTCAACACTTCTTTAAAGAAGGTGCAAAGGTAATTCCTGGAAATACTGCATATTCTCCAGAATATTTTGCTGTAGAACTGAATAACACTCATCTAGGAGTGCCTGTCGATTATTATATTGAACAATTAGTTGGTAGAAAAATAATTGGATTAACCACAGGTGTAACTGCAATTATTAATAAGGTCTTAGAGGCAGAGATGTCTGAAAGGGGTAATTTGACCATTTATGTTTCATATATTTCAGCTGGTGTTGAAGATAGTTCTATAAAAGTGTTTAATGATGGGGAACTTTTAACTGCAGATAGTGACATAACCTCTGGTCCAGAGAATAATGCTTATATACCTTCAGGGGAATCATTTGCATCATGTATACCGAATGATGCAACTTCTACTGCAGCATCCTTTTCAATATCAAATGGTGTTTACTTTATAAGAGGAAATTTTGTAAATGTAGAAGATGAAACTATTATTTTAAGTCAATATGATAATTCTCCTAATGGTAGAATTGGTTTAAGAATTGAAGAAGATATTATTAACGCTGATGAGGATGAAACCCTATCAGACAACTCTAAAGGATTTAATAACTATGCTGCACCTGGTGCAGACCGTTTAAAGATTACATGTAGTTTATATTCAAAACCGTTAGATGATTTTAATGACTCCAATTTTATTGAATTAGCAGTTATTGAAGATGGGACTCTGCAGAGTCAAACCACTAACACCAAATATAATTATATCGCAGATGAACTTGCACGTAGAACACATGCAGAGTCTGGTGATTATACTGTAACTCCTTTTGATGTTATCGTAAAAAATTCTTTAAATGATCATCTTGGAAATAATGGTGTTTATGATGCTGGTCAATTTACTTCCGGTGGAGAATTAGCCAGTGACGATCTTGCAATATATCAGTTTGGTCCAGGTAAGGCATTTGTAAAGGGATATGAGATAGAAACAATTAGTTCTACTTATATGGATGTTCCAAAACCAAGAACAACTAAGAGATTAGAAGGTCAACAAGTTCAATATAAAACAGGAAGTACCTTATCAGTTAATAATGTTAAGGGATTGCCTACGATTGGAATTGGTAATACTTATATTGTCAGTTTAAGGAGTGAAAGAATAGGAATTGGTCAATCTCTAAGTACAGCATCAGGTCAAGAAATTGGTGTTGCTAGGGTTTATGATTGTGCGTTAGAATCTGGTTCATATTCAACCTCAAATAATAATCAGAATATTTGGGATATTTCCCTTTATGATGTTCAATTATCTTCTCGTATAACATTAAATGAAATAGTTTCCCTTAGTATTCCAACTTATGTAAAAGGAAAGTATAGTGGTGCTACTGGATTCTTGAAGGATGCAGTTACTAATAGTACTTCTTTAGATATTTATGAAAAGTCTGGAGAATTTTTAGCTAATGAACCATTTGAATTTAATGGTACACCAAACAATCGGGTTGCTATTGCAGTAACTTCCTATGGAATGGGTGATGTTAAATCAATTTATGGTGGACCAGATTTAGGTAATGTTGGTTCTGCAAGTACATTTAATTCAGACACACTACAAAAACCTCATTTTACAATTGGTGGTGCTAGTATTACCGCTAGAGCACAAGCAACTGGAAAATCTGTAGTTACTAGTGAGAATCCATTATTCCCAGGAGATCTAAAAGTAAATAATATTCTTCAATTTGGTGGATTTGGAAACAATGAATCTTCATATGCAAGAATTACTGATGTAACAACTACTAGTGTTAGTATAACTGGAGTTACAACTGTTACTGGAGTTGTAGAAGGGGAAATACCTCAGGTTGGTGCTACTACTTTGTATGTTCCAAATATGCAAGTTATAAGTACTCCAATTTCAGAGTCAACAGAGACTAGTTTATATACATTAATGCCCAAACCCTTTATTTCTGATGTTGATTTAGAAGATGCAGTATTGACTATTAGAAAAGCGTATACTGTTGATGTAGATGGTACAAATGGTCAACTTACAACATTATTGGTTACAGACACAAATGAATCATTTACTCCTTATGATGAAGAGAGATATGCATTTACTAGATCAGATGGTACAACGGTAGCACTTACTGACGATATGTTCTTGTTTACTGCAGGGGCTACTCAGTTGCAACTTAAGAATTTAGGATCTTCAGATATTGGGGCTACATTAATAGCAACATTAAAGAAATCTAAACCAACTGCAAAGATTAAGAGAAAGAATAGAGTAAATTCTATTATTGTTAATGCTTCAAAACTTACACAGTCTGGTATTGGTGCAACAACTAAGAATGATGGTTTGGTTCCTGGTAATTTCCCAATAGGAACTAGAGTTCAAGATGAAAAAATTGTATTAAATTATGGAGATATTGTTGATATTCTTGGTATTTTTGAATCTAATGATGTTGGTAATGCAACTGCACCAAAGATGATTCTATCTTCATTAACCGGTTCTTCTGGAAAAACTGAAGATTTGGTTGTGGGTGAGAAAATAATTGGAGAAAATAGTGGTGCTATAGCATATTGTGCAGAAAAGATAACTAATGCACAAATCACATATCTTACTCAGAATGAAACTGGATTTGAAGAAGGTGAAGCAGTTACTTTTGAAGAATCAAAAGTTAAAGGTATTGTAACGACATTAGATGCACCTAGTCGGAATATAAGTGCAAACTATAGTTTTGATAGTGGTCAAAAAAGTACGTTCTATGATTATGGATTTATTCAAAGACGAACTAATGCTAAAGCACCAACAAAGAGTTTAAAAATTTATTTCACCAATGGTTATTATGAGGATAACGATGAAGGTGATATTACAACAAAGAATTCTTATGATACTTGGGATTATTCTGCTGATATTCAGACTATTAATGGTGAAAGAAATACTGATTCAATTGATATAAGACCGAAAGTTGGTACATATACTGTAGTTGAGGGTGCAAGATCACCATTAGAATTCTATGGTAGATCCTTCACTGCATCGGGAAATTCAGCTGCTAATATTTTGGCATCTGATGAATCTATTATTACAAATTTCTCATTCTATCTTGGTAGAACTGATAGAGTTTTCTTATCAAAAACTGGAAATTTCCAAATTCAATATGGTGATCCAGCAGAAAAACCAGTACAACCTGTAGGGATTGATGACGCATTAGAAATTGCAACAATATCGTTACCTCCTTATCTTTTCATTATGGAGGATTCTACAGTTGACTTCTTATCTCATAAGAGATATAGAATGAGGGATATTAGAGATCTTGAGAACAGAATCAAGAATCTTGAATATTATACTTCTTTGTCCATGCTTGAATCAGAAACAGCAAATTTATTTGTTCCTGATGCTGATGGTTTAAATAAATTTAAATCAGGATTCTTTGTTGATAATTTTACATCTATTAGAGCACAAGAAGATGATGTTAAATTAAGGAATAGTATAGATCCTCAAGAACAAGAAATGAGGCCACAACACTATACAAGTTCTATTGATTTGATGGTTGGACCCGTTGAAGGTATTGATGCTAGTACAGATACTGAATTTTTAGTACCAGAAGGTACAAATATAAGGAAAGGTGCAGGTGTTGTTACACTTGATTATACTGAAAAGGAATGGTTGAGTCAGCAATTTGCAACTAGAACAGAAAGTGTTACTCCATTCTTGGTAAGTTTCTGGCAATTATCTGTAAAATTAACACCATCGTCTGATACTTGGACAGATACTGCAAGAATTAAAGCAAAAATCACTAAAACTGAAGGTAATTTTGCTGGAATTATGGCCCAGGCTCAAAATCAGTGGGGAGTTGATCCACAAACTGGTCTTAGTCCAATTTTATGGAATGCTTGGGAGACTAATTGGACAGGACAAAGGCATAATGATCGTCATGAGCAAAGGGACGTGAAAAAAACTAAGAAAAAACGGGTTATTATTAAAAGAGGATGGATTAATGGTGGTAGAGGAAGATCAAGAATACGAGATGATAAAATTACTAAAGTTAAAACCTTACAAACTACAACTAGGGATACTTATGATACCGGAGTTTCTACTAGAGATGGTATCAAAAAGATAGTTACTGAACAATGGGATAATGAATCTTTAGGAGATAAGGTTGTTAGTAGAGACATTGTTACGATAATGCGCTCTAGGAATGTTGAGTTTAGATGTACTAAGACTAAACCATTAACACAACTTTATGCATTCTTTGATAATCAAGCTGTAACAAAATATTGTACTCCAAAACTACTGGAGATCACTATGAATAGTGGTAAATTCCGTGTAGGTGAAACTGTTATTGGGACAATGCCTGGATCTGGTGTACAACCAGAAGGTACTGATAAAGCTTTCATAAAGTTTAGAGTTGCACAGGCAAACCATAGGACTGGACCATATAATGCACCAAAAGAGGTTTATAAGAAAAATCCTTATCAATCTCAAGTTGGAGCAACTGGACTTGAAACATTCTTAGGAACACCTGGAACTGTTCAACTTAAGAGTTCTGGTAGTGCAGATATGCCTTCTACATATTCAGCAACTTCTACAATATTGAATATTGATACATTCTCACTATCTGACCAACCACAAGGTGGTTACTTTGGATATGCTAGTACGGGGATGGAGTTAAGAGGAAATTCGAGTGGAGCTCAAGCAAAAGTTAGCAACTTGAGATTGGTATCTGATCTTAGTGCTAATCTAGTTGGAACTTACTATATTCCAAATCCAAATACGGGCAATCATCCTAAATTTGAAACTGGAGTGAGGACATTTACTTTAATTGATAATCAGAATAACGATCAAAATGATACTGATACGTTTGGTTCAGATAATTACACTGCTAGTGGAACTTTAGAAACAGTTCAAGAAACAATTATTTCTACTAGAAATGCTGTAGTTACTCAGAAAAATCACAGTGCAACAAAATCAGCTGAGAGATTTAGTGGTTCTAAAGTTATTGCGAAAGATGTTGTTATTAGTACTAGAGATAGTGTAAAGGAAGGAAAACCACGTTGGTATGACCCTCTAGCACAATCCTTCCAGGTTACAGAAGATAAAGGGATCTTTGTTACTAGTTGCGATATTTACTTCAAGACTAAGGATGACATGGATATTCCCATGACTTTCCAACTTAGAACAATGAAGGATGGTACTCCAACACAAAAGGTTATACCATTCTCCGAAATTGTTAAGAGTCCCGATCAGATTAATCTTTCATCAACAGGAACTGTTGCAACTACGTTTGAATTTGAAGCACCGGTGTATCTTGCGGGAGCAAATACAGAATATGCAATTTGTCTCGCATCGTGGTCAACGAAATATCAAGTGTTTATTTCTAGAATTGGAGAGTCTGATTTATTAACTGATGAATTTATTTCTCAGCAGCCTTATTTGGGATCACTCTTTAAATCGCAGAATGCTTCAACTTGGGATGCTTCTCAGTGGGAAGACCTTAAGTTTAAGATGCGAAGAGCAATATTTAAGACAAATGGAACTATGGAGGTTTATAATCCAGTTCTATCTGAAGGTAATGCACAAATTCCGGTATTGCAACCAAATTCTATTAACGTACAATCAAGAATGATTAGAATTGGTATAGGATCAACTCTTCAAGATACTGATCTTACTATTGGTAATACTATTAACCAAACTGGATCCAATGCAACTGGAGATTATGTTGGAAATGCTGGTATTGGAACTAGTGCGATGGGAGTTATTAATGCTGGTTTGGGATATACTCCAAGTGCAGGTGAGTATGGATTTATCGGTGTTGGACTTACTAATGTAACATCTAGTGGCGATTATATGTATGCTGATGTATTTGTTGCTGATGGTGTAGCAGTTGCTGCAACAATAACTTCCTCTAGTAGCGGATTCTCTGCAGGAGATGTTCTTGGTATTGCAACAATTGGAAATTCTAATGTTGGTAGAAATGCTAGACTTTCAGTTGTTTCCATTGGTCAGACAAATGAACTACTTCTTGATAATGTCCAAGGAAACTTTGTGACTGGAGTTGGTAAAACAATGTCGTTTGTTCATCCTATAACTGGTATTACGACACAGTTAAACTCAATGACTGGTGGAATGGTTTATCCTGAGAAGATTACTGTGGTTCAGGATGGACTACATTTTACGGTTGATCACAAGAATCATGGTATGCATCATGAACTTAATAGAGTAACTCTAGAAGAGATTGGATCGGATGTTCCTGCAACAAAGATAACTTTACCTTATAACACTAATTCTAGTTCAAATATAAGTGTTGAAACTGATGGTAATTTTGGATTATTTGAAAATGTTTCTGTTGCAACAACAAACCCAGGATTAGCAAGGATTGGGGATGAAATTGTTAAGTATACTGGAACTTCTGGTAACACTCTTACTGGAATAACAAGAGGATCTGATAAGAGGAATTATATAAAAGGAACACCTATTGTGAAGTATGAACTTGGTGGAGTTTCTCTTTCTAGATTTAATAAAACTCATAAATTAAGTGATATCACTGATAGGGATCCAGATCCACTATCCTTTGATCATTATACTCTTAAAATTGAACAGGGCACTTTAGAAGGAGCGGGTAATGCTACTGCTGTTGATAGAAGTAGTTCTACTGCAGGTAGTAATCCAGTACTTTATTGTAATGATACAAAATCTGCTGGTGGATACTATACAACGGCATCACAGAACATGCCTTTCCAGATCATCAACCCAACTATTCAGAACGTAACTGTTCCAGGAACCACTGTAAGTGCGACTATGAGAACTATTTCTGCTGCTAATATGGGAGAATGTGATGGTCAAGGTGCTGATCTTCCATTCCTTGATCAAGGATATGAAGTTGTTACTTTAGGTGCTTCAAATTATCTAACTTCTGCAAGGATGATCGCCTCTAGAACTAATGAAATAAACAATGATGTATTTGAGAATTTCCCAGGCAGAAGATCTTTTGGTATGACGATTAGGTTACAGTCATCAGATCCTAGTTTAAGTCCTGTTATTGACTTGCAGAGAATGAGTGCAATTTTAGTTTCGAATAGAGTTGACGAACCTGTGCAGGATTACATTACTGATAATAGAGTTTGTACACTGGAGGATGATCCTACGGCATGTATGTACATTTCTAAGGAGAATATTTTAGAAAGTTCTGCAACTTCTATTAAGGTTATGATGCAGGCACATATTAACCAGGATTCAGATATTAGGGCATTTTATTCAATCAGTGATAAGTCAAACTTTGAACCAATATTCATCCCATTCCCTGGATATAAGAATTTGAATAATGCGGGTGAGGTTATTGAACTAGATAAGAGTGATGGAAACCCTGATAAGAGGGTCCCTCTTTCTGATGCAGGTGGATTTATGTCTTCTGAATTGGCTTTTTCTGATTATGATTTCACAGCAAACAACTTACCACCGTTTACTTCATATAGAATTAAATTTGTTCTTACTTCAACAAATCAGACTTATGTTCCAAGAGTTTCCAATTTGAGAGTTATTACCCTAGCATAATATGGATTATCAAAAAGTAAAAGAACATAAACACTTACTTAGGGATCCAGAATCGACTCATATAATGAATACCGATTCAGTTGGATACCAACAGTATATGGCTCGTCGTGCAGCAAAAGCATCTGAAAAGAAGAAAGCAACTCACGTTGAGGGGGATTTGGATGTTATGAAAACTGATCTTGATAACCTGAAAGGTGAAATTAGTGAAATTAAGTCTTTACTCAAGGAGTTAGTCTCGAATGTCAACTAAGAAGATTACGTTTGATCCAGATGCTGGTGTTGCGTATGCTGCTAATTTAGTGCTTCTTGGGGGAGCAAACTTTAAGGCTAATTTTGAAGTTGTAGATACTTCAAATGCTAATTTTGATTTCTCTGGTTATAGTGGATCGTCTCAGATGACCAAAAGTGTTGCTGTTGGATCTACTGGTTTTCCTGCTGCAACTTTTGCTGTTGGATTTACAAGTGCTGTAGGCGGTAAGTTTAACATTTCTTTAGGAGCTACTGCTTCTAGGACCTTAAATGAAGGACGATATGTTTATGATGTTATTGTTAGTTCTGGAACGACTTTCTATAAAATTGTTGATGGAACAATTTTAGTCCAACCAGGTATATCATCTGCACCATAAATATTGATAGAGGTATAGTATAAATGTCCCAACCGTCCACCAGATCAGAACTAAAGCAATATTGTCTACGACAATTGGGAGCTCCTGTGCTGGAAATTAATCTCGCTGATGAACAATGCGAAGATTTAATCGATGATGCAGTTCAGTTTTTTCAGGAAAGACATTTTGATGGTGTCTATCCAACATTTATGAAATATCAGTTAACTGAAACTGATATTAAGAGAGGAAGATCTCGTGGGGATCGGGATGATAATGTAGGAGTAACTACTACTACAGCAACTGCAACAATTGATGGAGGAACAACTACATTTAGTTGGACAGAGACTGGTAATTATCTGCAAGTTCCACCAGAAGTTATTGGAGTAACAAAAATATTTCATTACGATGGTTCTAACACTGTTACTAATAATATGTTCAGTGTTAAATATCAGTTATTTTTAAACGATATCTATTACTGGGGTTCTACTGAGATATTAACTTATGCAATGACTAAAACATATCTTGAAGATATTAATTTCTTATTGACCACTCAGAAACAAATACGATTCAATAAGCGTCAAGATAGATTATACTTAGATGTTGATTGGGCAAATGTTACAGAAGGTGATTATATTGTTATGGATTGTTATAGAGCAATGAATCCAAATGATTATGGAAGAGTTTGGAATGATTCATTCTTAAAACCATATTTAACTGCACTTATGAAGAAGCAGTGGGGGCAAAATCTTGTTAAATTCCAAGGAGTAAAACTTCCTGGTGGAGTAGAGTTAAATGGTAGACAAATCCTTGACGATGGAGAAAAAGAATTGGAAAGGATCCGTGAAATGATGTCTAACACTTACGAACTTCCACCGTTAGATATGATAGGTTAAGATTATGGCACTTAACCCGTTTTTTCAGCAAGGTTCATCAGGAGAACAAAGTCTCGTTCAGTCATTGATTAATGAGCAACTAAGGATGTATGGTGTTGATATACACTATATGCCTAGAAAATATGTTTCAGAAAAGACCATATTAAAGGAAGTAACTCAGTCAACATTTGATGATGCATATCCTATAGAAGCATATATTGATAACTTTGAGGGATATGGAGATAACCCAACAATGTTGTCGAAGTTTGGTATTCAGGCAACTAATGAGGTAACGTTAATAATTTCCAAAGAAAGATTTGAAACTTATATTTCTCCCTTGATGAAGAATGAGGCAAATGTAAAATTATCTACCAGACCTAAAGAAGGGGATTTGGTTTATTTTCCATTAGGAGATCGTTTATTTGAAATCAAGTATGTAGAGCATGAAAAACCATTTTATCAACTTAAGAATACTTATGTTTATGAATTGCGTTGTGAACTCTTCCGTTATGAGGATGAGGTTATTGATACTGGGGTTGATGAGATTGATGATACCTTAGAAGCAGTTGAAGGTGTTGATGGTGAAGAAACTTTAATTGGTTCTACTGCAACTCAAAAGTTAACTCTTGTAGGAAGTGCTGTACAAGCAACTGCTATAACTGGGAAACTTAATGGTGGTGTTCAGCAAATATTCCTTACAAATAGGGGTAATAGTTTTACCTATGCTCCAAGGGTAGCAATATCTTCTGCACCAGCTGGAGGTCTAACTGGTATAGCAACTGCAAATTTACTTGGTGGTATTGCAGTATGTTCTGGTGCTATTGATGATCCTAATAAAAGGGTAATCCAAACAGTTAATCTAGTAAATCCAGGTTATGGATATACTGATAATCCTTTAATAGAATTCTTTGGTGGTAGTGGCGTTGGTGCTGCTGCTACTGCTCAGATGGCGAATGGTACTGTGGGTATTGTTACGATCACTGCAGGCGGTTCTGGGTACACTACATCACCTACAATTACCTTTACTGGTGTATCAACAGTTTCTGCTGCTGCTACAGCAATTGTAAGTACTGCTGGTACAATCTCTGCTATTCATTTAACCAACGCTGGTGCGGGTTATACTGTTCCACCAACGATGGCGATTTCTACACCAGGAAGCAGTGGTTCAGGAGATTTCTCCTTTAATGAGACTATTACTGGAGGCACAAGTGGTACTACTGCAAGGGTAAGAATTTGGAATTCTGTTACAAGTGAATTGGAAGTTTCTAATATTACTGGTAGTGGATTTAAGATAGGAGAGACACTTACAGGCGGAAGTTCTGGTGCAACTCAGGTTATACGTTTGATTGATTTAACCAATTTTGATGACGCAGGATTTGCTGATAATGATGACTTTGAAATTGAAGCAGATGATATCCTTGACTTCTCTGAGGGTAATCCTTTCGGGCAACCATAAATATAATATACAAGGTATATAACAATGTTTGAGTATTTTTATAACGAAATTTTTAGAAAGACCCTTATTTCCTTTGGTACTCTTTTTAATGACATTAGCATTAAACAAGATAATGCTGTTATAAAGGTTCCATTGGCATACGGACCAACTCAAAAGTTTTTAGCAAGATTGGAGCAATCTCCTGATTTGAGTCAGAAAGTTGCTATGTCATTACCAAGAATGTCCTTTGAATTTACTGGACTTAATTATGATCCTTCTAGAAAAGTCACAACAACTCAACAGATTACCGTAAAGGATCCTGATAACGGGACAAATACTAAGAAAGCATATATGCCCGTTCCATATAACATGCAATTTGAACTTGCTGTTATGACGAAGTTGAACGATGATGCATTACAGATTGTAGAGCAAATATTACCATATTTCCAACCACAATATAATTTAACAGTTAAACTTGTAGAAAGTATTAAAGAGAAAAGAGATATACCAATTGTCTTAGAAAATGTTACAATGCAAGATGATTATGAAGGAGATTATACAACACGTAGAGTTCTTCTTTATACATTAAGATTTACTGCAAAAACATATCTATTTGGTCCTGTTACATCTGCTACTGCCGACATCATTAAAAAAGCAAGCGTCAGGTATCTTGCTGGTGGATCTAAGAGTACAGAAAGAGATATTACATATTCTGTTACTCCAAGAGCAACTAAGGATTATACTGGAGATGTTGTTACTAATCTCACAGAGGATATTGATGCAACTACTACAACAATGAATGTTGCTGATGGTACCGCAATTACTGTGAAGAAATACATTGATGTTGATGGTGAAGAGATGTACGTTACCAAGATTACTGGTAACAAACTAACTATTGAGAGAGGTAAGGATGGTAGACTTGCAATTGATCATTTAAATGGTGCAGAAATTAAGGGTATTGATTATACTGGAACAGAGGATAGTGATTTGGTAGAGATGGGTGATGACTTTGGATTTAGTGGTACTATTACATGAAAATGACTAATTTAGATGATGCCTTTAATGTGGAGTCAACTATCGTTCCTGCTAGGGAAAATGTTGGGATAACTCCCGAACAAAAACCCGATAGACTTACTAAGAATGATGTTGAAAAAGATTATGAGTATACTCGTGGTAATCTTTACAGTATTATAGAGAAGGGTCAGGAAGCAATTAATGGTATTCTAGAACTTGCACAAGAGAGTGAGATGCCTAGAGCATATGAGGTTGCAGGACAGTTAATTAAGAGTGTCTCTGATGCAACTGATAAGTTAATGGATCTCCAGAAGAAATTAAAGGATGTAGAAGAAGAGACAAAACAGAAAGGTCCTTCTACTGTTAATAACGCATTGTTTGTTGGGTCAACTGCAGAACTACAAAAACTATTAAAATCTGGACTACCTGAGAAATCTAAATAACAACGGGAGAGAAATCCCAAAGTACTTTTAGTATCCATACAATGTCGGACCAGTTACCGTCACTCGATGATCTACTCGAAGAGAGTAAACTTCCATCAGTAGACGATTTTATAAAAGAAGAAGATTTACCTTCGATTGACGACTTCGTTAACGAGGAAGATACTTATTCACAGAAAGATAAAGAACTTAAGAAAACTAATA
>Ga0098040_1000153_pt1 | contig 33506 bp, 44 predicted proteins | sample 7_EtaG_FD_75065 | JGI IMG/M metagenome (GOLD analysis project Ga0098040, IMG submission 75065) | Marine viral communities from the Subarctic Pacific Ocean - 7_ETSP_OMZ_AT15161 metaG | ecosystem: Environmental > Aquatic > Marine > Oceanic | place: Pacific Ocean | collected 2015-01-08
ATTATTCAGGTTCATATTTGTAAGGGCATAATAGGGATTCAACAAGTGACTTAGCAGATGCATTAGCGTCACACAACTTATTCATCCAGATCCTTTCTTCTAAGGATACTGGTACACCATCTGTTGCCATCATACGACAACAGATATCAGTGAGTTCTAATCTGTACTTAGTACTTAACATGGTTCATTTTCCTGATAGATGTCAACATCTGCATCAACTTTATCATAAAGTTCTAAGAAAGACTGCTTAGTCTCATCATCAAAACGATTCAGACAAACTTGAATTGCTTTCACTTTATCATTCCAAATACTATAAGCACGAAGAATGTGAACTAAACGACGAGTAGAAATAACCTCATCAATACCACCATCATAAAAAGTCTTACGAATAATGTCTGCCCAATCACATAAACGCTTACAGAAATCAATATCTGTTACCCCTAGAGTGGAAGCAATTCTCCCCAAAATCTTCTGCTCAATATTAGCAGAAGGATATTCCTGTTCAAAAGTTACTGGGAATCTTTCAAGGAATGCCTCATTAAGAACATTAGTACCAATAAACCTACCGTCCTCAGAACCCTTACCCTTAGTATTTGCAGTTGCTAGAATATTAAATCCTGGAGCAGGTTGAACAAACTTACCAATCTTCTTAAGGAAAATACCTTTACCTTCTAATACTGGTTGCAGACATAAGATCTTATTAGATGCCAAGTCAATCTCATCTAGAAGGAGTGTAGCTCCCCTTTCCAGTGCTTCGATAACTGGTCCATTATGCCATACAGTGTTACCATCGATAAGGCGAAAGCCACCAATAAGGTCATCCTCGTCGGTTTCAATTGTAATGTTAACGCGAATCAACTCTCTATTTAGTTGAGCACATGCCTGATCAACACTAAAAGTTTTACCATTACCAGAGAGTCCAGTAATGAATACAGGATAGAATAAACGAGATTGAATAATCTTCTTTATATCACCAAAATTACCAAACTTAACAAAGGTATCATCCTTTACTGGAACCAAATTCTGCTTATCAGATACAACCTGTTGCTCCAATTGTTCACGAGCTTCTTGAATAGTTAAATCCCATTTGCCACGAATAACCTGATATGGTTTTAGGTGACGAGTAACAGTAGCATAAGAAATACCCTGAGCAGCACAATATCCTTTGATATCTGCAGTAGTGACCCTATTTCCATAAGTATCACGAAGAGAATCTACTAATTTAGAAGCATCAACAGTCATAATGATCTTTGTTTGTATGCAACTATTATACTGCAGATATCGTTGGATATTTAGTGCTAGTAGACAGTTCTTAAAATGTCACAGAGATGTTAACAGAAGAAGCTCCAGATTCTTTAGCAGACTTAAACACTTCTGCCAGAGAATCCTGATCAGGAGCATAAGAAGTATTCAAAACATCAGAGATTGGATCAGCAGATTGTGCTGCAGCATAAACACTGACAGGAGTAGCAACAGGCTTAACACGAGCACGACTCTTACGAAGACTCTTTGCTTTAGGTTTAGACATAATTCCAGGGAAGGCAGAAGCAAAAGTACTTCCTTTCAATTTCTCATCCCTCTTACCAACCTCACGACTAAGAGTCTCACGGAAGTATCCTACCAATGTATTCTTAGACTTAAGGTGAAAAGGTGCTGCAAGATTCTTATGATCTTCACAAAAAAGATCCAAACCAAACATCTGAGTCCACTGATCTACTGGAAGCAAGGTCTCACCAATCCGAGCATTTGTCCTAATACGCTCAAGATTCTTATTGACCCAACTAGCATATAACTCAAGAGAATCGTAGATAAAATTTCTCCGAGCAGTAACTTGCCCTAACATTTCATGATCACCATTAATAAACTAAATCTATTATATATGGGTTTTCTCCAATTGTCAAGCAATCAAGTCAACAAACTCATTCAAAATTTTCTTATTAGTCTTCTTAGCAGCAAGAGACTTTCTAAAGGCATTCTTAATCTGTGATTTAGTAGCATCTTCCCTGACTTCAAAATCTACATCATCATTCAATGCAGATGAAGAAATCCCAAAATACTTAGCATATCCAGTACCGTCTAATCCAAAACTCTTATTCTTTCTCCATTCTGCCCTAACCTTATCATAATCAGAACCATAATCCATTTGCTGAGAAATAAAAGATTTCACATCTCTATTAGCAAGAACACGAAACCCAATAAGATTGACTTCTGGATACAAACTCTTAAGATTATTTAAAAGAAGTTTACTAAAGTCTGTCCAAGAGGGACTGAACTTAGTTATTCTACCAGACTTACGATTCCTTAAGAAACAATTAGTATGAATACCACTACACCCCATAAAAGGTTCAACCTCCCAAGGTCTTTTTACAATCCTATTCCTACTTAAAGTCTGTGCTTCTCCATCAGTAAAAATAATACACTGAACTTTCTCTGCATTAGTACGCCTTTTAAAATCTGGAATGATTTGATGAAGAGCAACAATAGCCTCATTTAAAGGAGTGCCAGACAAACTTAACTGTCTAGGAACACTATACCAATATCCACATCTCCGTGACATATATGCAGCCATACGAAATAAATTTCTAACATCCAAATCCAACTCCTTAGAAGAACTTGAAAGAACATTCAATAACCCAAACTCATTAGGAATATAAAAGTCATTCTCTATACGCTCACATTTTTTACATCTCTCTTGAACTTCTCCAATAAACCATTCATTAGTAAATGAATATACATCAAAAGGAATAGATGTCTTCTTACAAAACCAAACTAAATTAAGCAATTGCTTAACTGTATCTAACAAAGTAGGAGCCATTGATCCAGACCAATCTAATATAAAGATCAACCCATGATTCTTACCATCAGGTAAAACAGTTACCTTCTTAAATAGATCTTCATTAAATTTATAAGTATGTAACTTACCTAGATCAAGAAGTCCAGTTCTAGAAGTAGCAGAACGAGCATAAGCACTAGCAGACTTCTTACATTCAAACTCTTTAACAAGATAATTAACTTCCTTCTGAGCACTCTTTTTAAAAGATTCGTAATCATTATCTACTTCTTCAAAAACATCTATAAAAGGAAGATCATGTTCTCTCCTCATTTCATTACGAGCTGCTTTTTCAATGTTCCAATAAGATTGTAAAAATGTACGAATATCATCAATAGAAACAATAGTCTTCTCTAAATCAATCTTAGGTATTTCAATATAAACACTCTCTGCTGCCTGAGTATCAACTAGATCTTTCATCTTACTCTCCAAAGCATCAACAGTCTCAGTTTCAAAAGCATCACCACCCTTCTTTCCACCCTCAGACCCATTAGATTCTCCTACAGTCTCTTCCTCCATAGATTCTCCAAACTGCCCTTGCTGATCCCCCTGAGTGGGAGTGACAGGCATTGCCAGATCAGTATCTTCAGTATCAGAACCATCAAAGCTATTTGCAGGAGTCTCAACCTGTTTTATTTTCTGTACTTTTTCCTCCTCCTGTTTTTTCTGACAAAAATTCTTAAGTTCTAAAGCAAGATTTAAAGTATCATCAAAAGTCTCTGCTTCTTCAATCCTATTATATAACTCTCTCTCCTCATCAGAGAATTCAATATCCTCAAAAGAACCAATCTTAGCATTAAGATTAATACGATCAGGAAAACTAAATTCACTTAAATCTTTATCAATCTCAAAAAAATCTTCATCATGTAACTGACTATATCCATGATAAAAAGTTTTATTCAATCCATTATACTTACGCTTCATTAACTTCTCAATCCTCACATCCTCAATAATGTTTACAAAGGAATGAGGAACATATCTATAATCATCTTCATTAATCCAATCCCTATAAGGAGTGAAGAGGGCATGACCTACCTCATGAGCAACCAATGAATCATAAACATAATTGGATGTAATCTTCCAAATAGGTAAAGTTAATACACGACTCTCAACATCAAACTGAGATGTCTCAACTTGCTTATGCTCTACAACTAAATTCTCTGTAGCAAGCAATCTAGCAAGTTTTCCCTTAATATCGTGGTACATGTAAACCTCTTGTATGTACCTATTATACTAAAAAAGGAAGTCCTAAAACTTCCTAGTGGACACTTTGTTATCCGTCACCTGAACTCTTAGCAGCATATGAGAACCCACCCTTCTTCGTAAATTCTACCACAGTATTAAACTTATCCAACATATCTGCCTTATGAGAGATCACAAAAATATTAGCATCCTTTACAACATACTTAATAATTTTAATAAACTCATCTGTTCCAAATCCATCTAATGATGAATCAAACACCTCATCCATAATAAGAAGATTAGTATTAGCAGAATTTTTAAACCTAGCAACCTCTCTCCATGTGAAGAGAAGTGCTAGATCGATACGCATTTTCTCGCCCTCCGAAAAAGATGAATAAGAAAACCTATCGTGTATTGGATTTTGAATAGTCTCGTTAAACTCTTCATCCAGATGGAAATTAATATAAAAATCCATCATCTGAAGATAGCGATTAACTTGCTGATTAATAAGAGGTAGATATTTCTTAATTATCTTGCCTTTTACTCCTCCATCTTTCAGAAGAGAGTAAGCAAAGTCACTATAATTTATCTCCTCAGTTTTTGTTGCAAGTTGCTCAAATACAACTTCAAGTTCTCCCTTAAACTTTTCTAATTCCTCATGCTCAGTATTTCTGTTTGCAAGGTTGTCGGCAAGAGTTTGAATTTCCTGTTGAAGATCTCCTGTCTGTCGCTGTAGTCCAGAAATTTGAACATTGTTTTGAGAAATGTCATATGTTAGGGTCGAAATCTCCTTAGTGAGTGTAGTGAAGTGACGCTCTCGGCCAGTCTCTAAATCTATAGACTCCTCCAGCTTTTTGTAGCCTTCTTTGAGTTCCTTTGCTCTATGTTGAGCGTCATCAATTCTATTTACACGAAACGATTCTTCTATATCTTGATCACATGTAGGGCATGTTACATTCTCTGTGAAGAACTTATGCTCTTTGGTAATCCTTGATACTTTATTCGATATCTTACTCTTCAAAGAACCTAGTTTTACCAAGCGATCTGGAGCATCGTCTACAGTCTTTAATTGTGTTTGAACGCTGTCTAAATTATTGTTTAAGGATTCATTTTTCTTTAATAATTCATCAACTTCTAGAGCAATTATGTTAACTTTCTTTTCTCTCTCTTCTAAATTTTGCCGAGCTCTGTTATCCAACTGATCAATAAATTCTCCCTGCATTTTTACCTTCTCTTTTAGAGTAGTTTTTTTGTACTCCAAAGTTCTTACAGAATCTCTAACTTCTCTAATTTGTTCTTTAACAATATGATTCATTGCAGAGAAAATACGAATATCTAAAAGATCCTCAATAACTTCTCTACGATTAGTAGCATTCAATTGCATGAATGGAACAAAATTACTACTACCTAAAATAACAATCTGAGTAAATGACTTATAATTTAACTTAAGAATCTGCTCCTCAAGTATCTTCTGATTAACTCTATCATCTGCTTCCTTATTCCGCATTACCCCATCAATCTCAATATCAAATATGTTCGGCTTGATACCTCTCCTTATCAAATATCCTCTAGGACCAACAGAGAATTCAATCTCTACAAGACATCCCTTCTCATTAGTAGTATTAACTAACTGAGGTTTATTAATTTTTCTAAATGGTTTATTAAACAGCACAAAACACAGAGCATCCAACACAGTGGATTTCCCTGCACCATTAGTACCTACAACAAGTGTAGTACCTTCTGCATCTAAGATCATCTCTGTCCATCTATCACCAGTGGACAAGAAGTTCTTCCATTTAATCTTCTTGAACTGGATCATCTGGTTTAGGTGGAATCACGAAATCGTTAGAAGTGATAACACAATACTTATAATTATACACCTCACACGCTTTTATTGCAACATCTTCGTCAACTTCTACAACTTCCATACCAAGCTCACCATTCTGAAGTAACTGCATCACATATCGTTCTGCATCATCCTCCTCTTCAAATAAGAATAAAACTTTCTCTCCAGAATTATCCTTTACAGCATAAGCTCCTTCACGCTTACCCTCTTCAGTTAGGAGCCACATCACTCCACCTCACACGCCTGTGTGTAAAGTCTATCAATAATTTTTTTAACCTTATCTTTATCAAGAGAAACTTCCGACTCTTCTATAAATCTATTTAACAAACTAATAGTGTTCTCCTCATCCTCAGCCTTAAAATCATCTGCATGAATGTACCCATGATTCCAATCAGCACTCTCTATAACCTTTAACTCTTCTACTCCAACAGCATGAAGTTTATCAATAAACTTTTCAAAATCTCTTTGATTACTCCTCTTCTTGACTATAACCTTTACTATCTTACCTTTATAAGGAGTAGCATCAAATATCTGATAAGGAGTATCTTCATAATAAATCTTATAAAAGATTCTATGTGGATTATTTACATAAGTAACCTCAAAGGTATCACTATCCCAAATAGTAAATCCACGCTGATCCTCGCAATCATTCCAGAACATCTCATATGGATTACCTAAGTAGAAAATTTTTCCATCATCAGATCTAGTATGATAGTGTCCACTATAAACTCTTTCAAACTTCTCAAATATATCTTTATCTCCACTAGCACCATTACTCTGAGTAAACCCCTTATATACCTGATACCCATTAAGTTCTAAATGCCCAAAGCATATCTTAGACTTAGAAGATTTAATCTTTCTTTTTATCTTTGCTCTATTCTCATCATTAATCCACCCTAAGAAAAGACATCTTGTGTCGCCAATATTATATTCTGCATGATTTGGTATAATAACAATATTATTATACTCTCGTAATAATAAATCAGTTGTTGTAATTGAATTATTGTTTTTGTAATAGGTTGTATGATTACCAACAATTGAATAGAGAGTAATCCCCATATCACGGAGACGGTCGAAGTAATTCTTCTTAGCCCATTCCAAAGACCATAGATCAATCGACCTACGATTATCAAAGGTATCCCCCATATCGATGAGGGTTGTGATGCCCTCCCTTTCCAATGTGGGGAAAAAGATGTCTTCATAGAACCTCTGAAAATATTCGTGGAATAATCTACTACCTTTCCTAGCACCAAAGTGCTGATCTGTTACAACTGCTACCTTCATTCTTCTATATCATATTTAAAATATTGTCTACCCTTTCTAGGAACTTCAGTCTTCCATTTTCCATTAACAAGAACTCCACTCTCACTAGATGTGACAGCCTTCTCTGCCTGTTCTTCATTACCATCCCAATCCCAATCAGTACAAGAATCAGCAGTAATTAATGTCATACCCAAACTCAATGAAGTCATTTGTAAATGTGCGTTATGCCATTTATCAAATACTTCCCATGCAAAATTATCCATGTGCCTATCCTTATCCCAGGATGAACCATTAGTTGCATGAAAAAGTACCTGAACAATTCCCATATCAAAATACTTTTGAGCAATGGATTTAATTTCACTTCCACCATAACCCCATAGATCATTACAAATCAATGATCCTGCAAGACAATGCATATTGTCGTCTTCACATTCAGGTGCTGTTAAATCAATAACACAAACTGGATCAAACTTTGCATCTCTCCATTGAACATTCTCTTGTGCTGCAATAGTACAAGTCTTATAAGTCATTCCTTGAAGAGAACCAGCAGAATTATAATGTCGTATCTCATTCCTATGAATAAGTCCTCTAGATTCTGGCTCTTTAAAATGAGTACCTAAAGCAAGACCAACATTTGCTTCCTGTTGATGATTCTCTACTTCCTTTAATGCCTCTGTAAGTTCAGCAAATTTCTCTTCCTGTTCCCATCCTGGAAGCCATCCAGAAAGAGCACATTCTGGAGTAAGAAGATGATTCACTTCATGCTCCTTTGCCCAATCAATAGCTTTAAAAATTTCTTTTTTATTAACCTGTATATCAGTGCCTACAGGAATTTGAGCACCACCAATTCTAATCATTTGAATTACCTCTTGCAATAGCTCCTTTAAATGGATTCTTAGTTCTATTTAATACTGTAATAAATTTATCTGCTTTAAAAACACCAGCAACACACACATCTACCTCATCACCATCATCCCAAATAGGATTACCATCCTTACCTCTCATATCAAGAGCTTCCTCTAAATCTTTAATAATTTTTTTAGTTATTTTCATGAGCAATATGCTCCTCCATTATATCCATAATATGATCAAAACTCTTGCAGTGATCAATATCCATCAATAGTTTAGTAAGTTGATGAACTACAAGAGGTTTTTCATTCACAGCAGCAGACCTAATCGCATTACGAATAAGTCCTTGTGCTTCTTCTAATGGTTCTAATGTTGTTTGTGATAATGTCATCGTGATGAGCTCCTATACTGTATGTTATCTTTAATGGTATTATAGTCAGAAGATGATCCACCTGCACCGTCTTCTACAACCATAACTTGTTCAAATCCAGTGCGTTCAATAATCTTCGTTTTAATCTCTAGTTGCTTCTTCTCCTTCTGAATCCTACGAAGAAATGCATAATAAATTATCTGTGTAAAATATGCAAAGGGATTATTAGACTTAGCAGGATCAAAGTTATGAATATATTGTACACAATTCTCAATACCATCACCGATCATATCCTCTCTGAACATATAGTTCACAAAGTTTGGCTTATAAGATAAATGTGTTGCAATTTTTAAAAAACATTCTCCTAAGTAATTACTAATAGGAGGTGGCTTAGTACCATTCTCCTTAGCTTCAGCAGCTTTCTTTCTATAAAGAACCATTGCCTCTAAGAGTTCTTTATTATTTACATAATGATCGGATCTTTTTCTAGGCATATTAGTATCCCTTATGTAGGTATTATAGCATAGCTTGACACCTATGCCAAATGTGTGTACAATACCCTTGTTAGGGTTCAAAGGAATTATCTTTAATATTATACAGTAGTAGTTATACCAACTTCATCACCCCATATTTTTTCTAAGAGTGCTTTATGGTGATCTACATTACCAATGTATCCCATCTTTTGACTAATCTTTACTCTATAATTTGCACTAGTGCGTCTTTGATGATTATAATGTTCGTAAGCCGTGATCATTTCATGATCATTTTCTAATTCAGTCATAGTAATAATTTTATCAAAACCAATTCTATAAACATCATCATCACATATTGTTATCCAAGGAATTAATCTGACCATAGTATGTGGTCCTTTATGAGTTAATTCTACTTTTAAAGGCTGATTTAAAAAGAAACAAGGCTCTATACCAGTATCATCTATCTGAGTAATGGCAACAATCTCTTCCCCAGATATTAATTTAAATACAAAATAGGTAGTTTCGTCATTCATTTTTATTTTTTAGATTAACTTTAATAAAATCAAAATTAAAATTCTCTTCTTTATAAATTTTAATTCTTTCTATTAAATGATTAAGAGTATAATTTCGTTTCGTTTCGGTCGAGCAATCATCTGCGATATCATACAGAGTTGCTGTGAATTTATTAGATCCTTTGCGGAGAACCCTACCAATACTCTGTAGATTTCTAATTCTCGATTTTGATGGTGAAGCAAAGATTACATTATGTAGATTTTTTATATTAATACCAGTAGAAAAAGTTCCATATGATGCAACAATAATTGCATTCTTTTCTTTTTCTGTAATAGAACGAGCTAATTCTCTGTTCTCAACATCAACTCCACCGTGAATAAAGAATACTTTTCTTTCATTATCTACGCAACTATTTATCATATCATATAGTATTTGTCCATGAGATTCTACTCTGTTATAAAGAATCAAAGTGTTTCCTTTCAAATCAAGTGCCAGGTTTTTGAGAAAGTTATTTCTTTGCTCATGTCCTATTAAGTATTGGATTTCATCCTCATACGATAAAAATTCTTTTTTTGGATGAATTAACAAAATTATTTTTGAATTTAATTTTGCAAGATAACCTTTCTCTATTAACTCATGAGTTTTAACTGTCTTATAAGATGGTCCAAATAATCCTTCTAACACTAACTTATGTGTCTGTGTACCATCTAAAGTACCAGTAAAACCATAACGATACTTTGCCATATGCAATTTAGTCATAATCTTTACAAGAGATGCTGACTTAAATTGATGTGCTTCATCTCCTATAACAACTTCAAATCTTTCAAAATATATTTTAGGTAGTTTATAGATAGATTGCCAGGTAGTAATAACAACAGGAGATTTTGCTTCTCGTTCTCTACCAGCATATATCTTTTGACAAAATGACTCAGCATCCCATCCATAAGAAGCAAAGTCCTTATACATCTGCTCTACCAGAGATGTCGTTGGAACAACTATCAGCGTACTTTTCTGTTGCTCTACGAAGTAACGAACAATTGAGTAAATCATCAAAGATTTGCCAGAGGCAGTTGGGCTTATCACTAGTCTTCTATTGTGTCTTAGAGCATCGTATACTCCCTCTATTTGATAATCTCTAGGTTTATGATTAGAGATAGCAGTCATATAATCTTTGACACCCTGATATGATATTCCTTCATTAACCTCAAAAGGAGTACCAAAGTACTTACTGTCTTCAAATTTATATTCATACTTATGACTCTTACAAAAGGAAACTATCTTATCTAAAAGTCCAACATATATTTCTCCTGTTTGTATATTAAATAAACGAATCTTCCCATCCCAATGACGCTTCCTATACTGGGGCATAAACTTAGCCCCAGGAACTTCAAAAGTAAATTGATCAGATAGTTCATGAGCAATATGAGGCTCTGTAACTATCTTCAAAAATACTTCATTCTTTTTAGAAATTTTTAAATTAAAGTCATTCACTATCACTGATATATCCTTCATCAATTAGATATTTTCTAGTCAGCGGAGTAGGTGTATAAGTTTCCCACATAGGACCATCACGACATACCTTAAGTGCATTATATGTCATGTTCTCTTCACGAGCAGCCCACCAGGCTTCTCTTTCCCATACTATAGATCCTTTTCTTATTTCATCATTATATGTTTTATCAACTATAGATTTTAGATACTTTGGAACATTTTCTTCTGGGAATACAATAGCAATCATTCTATTCTCAATACTTCCTGCCATACAATCCTGAACTGTATGCCATGCCTCATGCCTCATAACTGACATCAATGGTCTAGAACGCTGCATAAATGCATCATTTAAAAATATATTATTTCCAACAGTATAATAAACACCACGAGTAGCTATTGGAAAGTATTTTTGTGGTGCAATGTAAACCTTTACATTAACTTCATTCAATACTTCAACAAGACTATTAAATTCATGAGTAATTAAAGAATGATTAACATCATGAGTATAATAGTCTTGAAGATCTTTAATATTTTTTACTTCAACAACACCTTCTGTACACTCTCTCATCATTAAACAACCTAATGAATGATTAGTATAGTATTGTTCATCCTCTAATTCAAAACTTAGAGCTGATACAGGTGATGCTAAAACAAATGACGCTAAAACAGTAAGTAGTTTTTTCATAATTAACCTGCAAGGTTTTGCCAATCTATAATGTTTTTTAATTGATAACTTCGATTATTGATCTGTTTAATGATGTCTTCGAGATAAGTTAACATAACATTATAATACTTAATCTTCAAATCAATAGTTTGGATCCTTTCATCAGCATCCATATATCTCTTGACAGCTTCTTTCTCCCTAACTTTATAAGGAAAAGGTTCGGCCTTATACACTTCAGAAGAAGATTTCCCAGTATAATAGTTAAACCTATCTAACTTAATAGTAGATTCCTGAGTTTGTGCTTTCTCTTTAAGAAGTTTTAGATTATTATATACATCCCAATACTTCGCATGAAGGGATGGTATCTTTGCTGCCTCATCGTGAATTTTTATTCGATCAATCTGTGAGTCTTTCTCCCACATACTTTGTATAATTTCAAGATTCATTTAGACAATAGACGAAGTTCTCAATTTGAATTGGGTATCAAGTATTTCATATACAAGATACTTAAAAGTAACTGTAGCCGTAAAGTATGTATAATCGTTTTCTGAAGCACTAAATTCTAAAGTACTTAGTGACACAGGGAACATGTCTTTAAATTTGACATATGCCATTGGATTAAAATTACTATTTAAAATAGTAAGAGTACCATCACTAAACTGTTGTAAGTTGTCAATCTCTCCTTCATCATCAACTAGATCTTTAAATTGTTGAACAGAATCTGGGTAACCAAGTGCATAAATCCATCTATGAATTTCTAAGAAATTTTCTAAATTTTCATCTACAATAAACTGTAAAGTAAGATCTTCAAATTGAATCTGATCACCAGGAACAGGTATAGCCTTTAGATAGTTACCCACCATAATTTCTCCCAGTTGAATACCAGGTATTCTTGCTGAGTTAGAAAAGAAATCAACCTTAGGTGCCTTAGCAAGATTAAATTGAAATCCAGATGGAGATAAGAAATTTCTATTCTTAATCTGCCTATCGTAAAAAGTGTTAGCCATTACCCTCTTTCAACTATTACAACACCAGGAGATGGTCCCATTGTAGTGCCCCTTTTTTCTCTATTTATTCTCCTTTATTTGTCCTATAATCTGTGAGGGATAATCTATTAATATCATGACATCTTCAGCCACTTCTGGAGGCACAACTATACAGAATCCTATACCCATATTAAATACTCTCTTCATTTCCTCTTCTGGTATCTCACCAGCAAGCATAATCTTATTAAAGACAGATGGTATTGGCCAAGAGTTCCAATCAATATGTGCTTCCAATCCTTCAGGCAAACATCTTGATACATTTTCCTCAAGTCCACCACCTGTGATATGTGCCATACCTAGAATAGGAACCTCATCTAATAACTTCTCAATAGTAGAAGCATAGATTGTAGTTGGTGTAAGTAACTCAGGTATATCTTTATAACATATCTTCTGCTTCCATATCATATCATTGATAAGACTATATCCATTACTATGCAATCCACTACTTGCTATACCAATTATCTGATCACCTTTTTTAATGATCTTACCATCTACTATCTCATTCTCCTCTACAATACCTGTACAAAATCCAGCAAGATCAATGTCGTTAGAAAAACGACCATGTTCAGCAGTCTCTCCACCTAGAAGTTCCACCCCTGCTATCTCACATCCCTTAAGAATACTCTCCATAATCTGATAGATGTTATAATCTATCTTCTCAGTAGAAATATAATCTAAAAAGTATAATGGTTTAGCACCACTACAGATTACATCATTAACACACATTGCAACCAAATCTTGACCAATGGTTGTATAGTCATTAGCAATCCGTGCGATATTAATCTTAGTACCTACACCATCAGCACCAGATACTAAAACAGGTTTTTCATAATCAGGGGGTATTTTAAACATACCACCAAATCCATGACTGGCAATAGGTATAGACTTTGCAAATGCATTACCTGCTTCTATGTCAACTGGGTACTTCATCATCATTTAATTTTTCAATCCATTCATCATCAGCAATAAAAACTATTGGTCCCTCGGCAATTCTTTCTGCCAACTCATCAAATAGTTCTTCATCTTCCATAATAATATGGCTGAGTCATATTATTTAGCATAAAAAAAGAGACCCAGAGGGTCTCTTTGTAGTGTATGTGAATCGAAATCACATGAGGTTTTGTACAACAGTACGCTGGTAATAGCGGTTGCTGTTGCTTGTGATGCGACCCAGACCTTGTGCAGTACCTTCTGCGAAGGGGTTGGAGACAAGACCATAACGGGTCTTAAAGCCAATTTTAGGTTGGAAAGTGTTCTCGCCAACTGCGCGTACCATCTGTAGAGGTACATATGGGCAGTAGAAGAGTCCAGCATCATAAGGTGAAGAACCTTTGTATCCAACAACATAGTACTGATTTTGAGCACTATTTGCAGAGAAAGGATCAATATAAACGCGATACTTACCGTTGATAGTACCAGCAAATGTGTTGCCAGTATCGTCAACCTGTAGGTTAGCGTTAAGAGCAGGTGTATAATCAAGTACACCAGCCATCGTTAGAGCAGAAGCGACATCAGCACTAGTTAGGATGATGTTGCCCTTTCCACGACGAGTTCTTTGTGCGATGCGGTTGGCATCTCGCTCAATATTGAACAGAAGTCCTTTGAATTTCTCAACGGACCAACGACCATTACTGTCTACATCTAGGTTGAAGAAGCCATTGTTGGCAACATTAACCTGTGAACCTGCTTCAGCAGTCTTGTAGATAGTACGAATAACTTCACGGTTGATCTCAGCAAGGATCTCACTAGAAAGAATGTTAGCGAGTTCTGCTTCTGCATTAAGACCATGAATTGCTTTAAGGTCTTGAGCAAGTTCCAGTGAATACTCAGCTTTCAAAGCACGAGACTTGGCGGTAACCGTCACTTTCTCGATGGAGAATGCCATCTCGTTGAAGTGACCATTGGTGCCGTCGCCTAGGGCTTCAGAGTCACCAGTTGCCATACCTTGACCAATGCTATACTGAGACTGAACAGCATCAGAAGCATTGTTTTCTAGGATAGCAGGGTTAGTACCACGCTGGCTTCCAGTAGAACCGAAACCAACAGTACCGTCGTCATCAACTCCTGCGGTGTAATCACCCTGAGTTGTCTGACCAACATTAGTACCAGCCTTGTTAGCAGAGAATGCAGAATCAACTTCATCGAAGAAGGTCTCATTTCCAGTCTGATCGGTGTAGCGGGAGCGCATTGCAAAGATAAGTCCAGTAGGACCATTCATTGGCTGCACACCAGCGAGTTCATAAGCAACCAAATTCGGCATCGAACGACGAATAAGACTGATTAGAACGGGGTCGAAACCTGCAACAGGACCAGCAGCAGCTGCGCTACCACTGAAACCACCCGAAGCACCAACAGCATTACCTGCGTTCGTAGGAGCTGCTTCAGTTAGCATTGAGGTTCCGTTTTCAAAAGCAGATTGCTCTTGAAGGAATTTTTCTTGGTTCTCTAGGAGAACGGCGGTTACTGAACGGCGGTGAGCATCCTTAATAGGATCTACCCCATCAGCATCGAGAAGTGGTGCCCACTTCTCCATAATTTGTTCGGCGTTGTACATAGTACTTTACTTAATTAGAGTTTGTGGATAATTATTTTGCTGCCAATTTCAGGGCAGTGAGATACTGATTCATTGATTTAGTTACATCAACTTCAGCCTCATTTGATATACCTTCCGAAATGGTTTCGGATTTGCTTGAAACCTGGGGCTTGCCATCCTTAGGGAAATAAGATTCCTTAAGAGTAACTAGCTTTTCACGGTATTCTGATTCACCCACAAATTCAACGCCTTCAGCTAGAGATTGCAACTTCTCTTTTTGTGTCTCAGCAAGTCCTTCGGCTACTTCACGGAAAATTCCATCAGCTGTAGATTCGCCAAGACGCTTATTGAGAGAGATGTTCTTCTCTATCTGTTCATTGAGTTTGATCTCCATATCATCTAGTTTATTTACCATGCTTTCCAGCACATCATATTTATCGTCAGGGATTGAAACATAATGATCTTCAAAAAGACTCTTCATTCCACTAAGGAATGATTCGGTCATTTCGGTCTTGAGACCGTGCTCGACCTCGATAGCATTTTCTTTGAGCCATTCATCTGACACATACTCAAGGTATGAATCTGTACGCTCAAGAAGTTCTGTCTTAACACCCTCTAGGTGCTCTGTCAAAGTCTGTTCATATTCGGTAGACATCTCTTCTTTAACAACATTAACTTTAGAGTTAACTGCTGCTTCAAAGATTGTCTTAGCCTTTTCTTGGAACTCTTCAGAAAGTTCTTCACCACCGAATAGTGCAGCAAGATCTTCTTCTACATTAACTGTAGGAGTTTCTTCTGCCACTACTTCTTCAGTAGTAGGTTCTTCAGCAACAACTTCAGCAGATTCTTCTGCTTCAGGATTGTCACCTTGCTTCAACACTTCAGTCCCAATAGACTGCATTTTGTCAGCAGCGGATGCACCTTTGTTGACGATATCTTTTACCGTCTTAACAGAGGCTTCTTTTACCTTTGCTGAGTTGTCTGTGGACTTATAGTTCTGAGGTGTTGGGCCTCCGAGATCCTCGTAAGATGCTGATGCTCCAGGACTAGTGGAATCATCAACCTTCTTCATAGGATCACCAGCCTTCGCACCCCTGGTTACAGGGTTGTCCATTTCCTTAAGTTCCTTTGCGGCCATTTTTAATTTACTCCGAATAGAATCGTTGTGGTAATCTGTATTTATTTATAAAATGTTAGAGATTTGATAAGAATTGATTAAACAATCCGAGCTTGTTCTCCTCAAGCTGCTTTTGATCAACTAATGTATTGATCTTTTTATAAGTCTTATGCGCTAATTGCTCTCGCACAATACCACCATCCCACACCCAATCTTTACCTTCCATAATACCTGCTACAAAAGCATCAGGAGCAGAAGGATCAGCAACAATGTCAGCAGCAGTTGCAAGAGTAAAGTCATCAGAGACAACCTTTACACCCTCATTGTTTACTGCCAATGTGCCAAGACCACGAGATGATACACCCAATTTTACACCTTCATCAATAAGATTTTGTGCGATCTTACCCATAGGTGTAGAAAGAATTTTTGCTTTACCAATAAAATTAGATCCACTTTCTTTAAGTGAAACAATTTTATGAGAAACCCTATCTAGGTTTACTGTTGGTCCTTCGGGATGTCCGAGTTCTCCAACTGCACGACCAGACTGAACAAAACTTTCATTGTACCTTTGAACTTCTCGACGAAGAGTGTTCAATGGATACATACGACCGTTACGGTTCTGAATATCTCCTTGAAGGAAGATACCCTCAATGAACATAGACTTTTTACCGTTGCGTTCTTCAACAATAAATTCTACATCTTCAATCTGTTCTGTGATTAACTTCATCGGTTTAATTGGTAAATCCTACTTTAGAGACCTCAACAGCATTACCTGTTACATAGATCTTATCTGATGCGTTTTTCTCAACCAAGTCTGCACTATTATTGAGACTCGTAAACGAACCAATAACAGTACCACTAGAGTCAGTTCTAACTACAACAGCAGCACCTGCTGTTGAAAGTACTCTTACTACAGTAGCTTTATCAACATCTGTAGCATTACCAGACCCTACTGCTAATGCAGCTTTTGCTGCTAAAGGTAATATCCTAGTCATTAGTTTCCCCTTCAGGTTGAGATTCAACTTCAGTTGCAGTTCCCACTTCGCTACCAAAGAGACCTGTGGCAGCAGCTGGTCTTAATTCATCTACTCTTTTTGCTGATTTAGAAAAAAGAATATCTTTAATTTGATCGCTGATATCTGCGGCAGACGCATCTGTCGCAATCATATTGACAAGCTCTTCCATAATTAATTATTATACTAAGGTTATTTATATTTCTCCCTCATTGGGATTAGGCATCTTCTGTGGTTGAGGCGCGGGAGGTAAACCTTCTGCTGCCATTTGATCTGCCATTGGATCACCGAAAGCACCCTGTTCCAACTCTAGCATTTGTTGATTTGGATCAGGTAAAACTCCCTTAGCAATCTCATCTTCAATCTGCTCATCAATTTCAACAATCTCTTGATCTCTTTGACGCAGAACATTTCTCCTTACAAATTCTGTAGAATAGTATCTACCAACATAAGGTTCTACCATACCAAGAAGACCTAAACGACCTTCCATCAATTCCTTATCCTTCAGTTCTGCAAAGTGATTATCATAGATAAAGTCGAACTGAATATGCTCAGTCATTATCTCCCAATCTTCTGGAGTGACAATATTTTTAATAAGCAATTGCGTCCTTAGCATATCTAAGAAGATCTTACCAAAACGCTTACGCAATCTACCCACAAACTTACTAAACTTAAGTTCATCTCTTAGAATCTCTGAAGATCTACCAAGATTAAATCCATCACCAGATCCAGCAATCCTAGACTCAGGTACTCCAAGAGACCTGTACAACTTAGATTGGAAGTATTCAATGTCTGCTAGTTCTCCTAAGTTTTGCCCACCAGGTAATGTAGTAATTTCAGTACCACGACCACCTTCACGACGAGGAAGCCAGAAATCTTCTAACATAGACATATACTTTTTATCATCTCTCACTTCTCCTGTTCCTGAATCATATACTAACTTATTCCTATAACGAGACATTACATCTCTAAGGTATTGCTCTGCCTTAATCTTAGGTAGGTTACCAACATCAATATAAAATATCCTCCTTTCTGGAGCACGAGACATACGGTAAATAACCAAACTGTCTTCAATCATTCTAAGTTGATTGAGTGACTTAATTGCCTTCTGAAGATATGATAATACCGTTCCTTTATTTCTATCTACAAGACCAGATGTACAATATGTAATAGAGTCCTTAGCAATTTTAACTCCAGACATCGAAGTACCTGCGCCACCCATTGCCATATTGGTAGGATAGCGTGGTTCAGGAGTATACATGAAATACTCTTCTATCTTAGGGAAGAATACCTTTTCTGATTCATGTAAATTTGCTGTATTAAAAACACTACTCCTATCATCTTTCTGCTTCTGTTCCTTACGAACATATCGCATTTTCATAGGATCAATATACCTTAATTCTTGTATACCATCCTGGGGTTTTTTAATATCAATTACTTTATTGTAGTATACCCTACCATCTACATACCAATTCCTAAAGATCTCATGTGCTTTGGAATCAAAATCTAATAGATCTTTAATATGTTTAAACTCTGCTCTAATTTTATCCTTAATACCATCCGATGCATTAAGATTATCCAGATCAATTTCTACAGGAGAATCATTAGTATCTGATACAATTGCTTCATTAACAATATCTTCTACCGCATTGTCCACCTCAGGGTGGAGTGCCATCTCTCTATATTTCCGAATAGCAGCATGTTCATTCTTATAGATCCCTTCAAGATCTATGACCTGACTACTAAAACCAGACTGTATATAATAATCAACCCCATCCTCGCCTGTCTGCGGAATGGGGGATACTACACCCTTAGGTGCATCATCTTTATCCTCAATAGAGAATCCAAACAACCGTGCCATTTTATAAAAAGATACCTTGATACCCTTCTATTTAGACGGTCTCAGATCAAGCGACTGCGCCGCCTTGACCTGCTGCTTCCCACCACTGAACCTGTAAGGTTACAGTAAACTCTTCGACAGAATCGGAAGAATCGTATGATAAATCTATTTGAGAAACATTTGTTGGGAAGATACTGTAGAACTTATAAGTCCTAAGTACAGGCATATTCTGATCAGAAGATTGTGACCCTGCATCAACACCAGATCTTCCGAGCTGGTATACATATGCATCTTTAGTGTAATCTTCAGGATTGATATTACCTGCGTTATCAGATACTTTGGATATGGAGTTCATCCATCTCTCAAAGGAACCTCTGATAGCAAAGTCTGTATCGTTAATTACAGTGATTGTCCATTCGTCGAATGTCCTGTCACCTGCAATTTTAAGTTGCCTTCCCCTAAACGGAACGCTAATTGGAGCAATGTTAGAAGCAGGAAGTGCAGCTGCCTTGACAAGGAATCTTGTCTTAGGATCAATGTCACTTACTGATGAATCTACTGCACCATCGGGGAATGCAAGAACCACCTCAAATAGATTAGGTCTTGCAATTCCACCCGTCAACCTCGACTTAAACTTGTCGATGGTCCGTTCAGAAGTCTTTGGGGGGTTTTGGGAATTGATTGCCATTGGTCTTTTTACCTATGTGAGTTAATTAAAATCAGACCTTACCAATAACTTCGTCGAAGGAAACACCTGTGCGTGTAGCAACAAATGTCAGACCGATGAAGTTAATAGATCTTGCTGGCTTAATGTATATATCAGCAACGAATTCGTTACTGTCAATGATAGCAGGGGTGTTGTTGGTCTCATCGCAAATAACGACGAAATCTTGAATACCACGCTTGGACTGTACATCACGAAGGAATGGTTCAACAATGTTGATGAAATTAATCCTTGTAATCTCATCGTTGAACTCAAAGAGTACATCCTTAGCAGCGGCAGCAATTGCCTTCTCAAGGAAGATGAATAGACGACGAACATTAATTCGGTCAAAAGCAGAAGACCTACCCAATGCAGTCTTATCACCAAAGAGGATAATACCTGCTCCAGGTGAGAAGATAATAGGGTTAATTCTATTAGAGTAAAGTTTGTCTCTATGTACTTTGTTAGGAGCGTATGCTAGTTTAACAGCATTTAGAATAGCACCCCTAGCAGTTCCACCTGGTGAGAACCAAGGGAAGTTGTTGATATCGTTCCTGGCACAAGTACCAGCGATATCTCCATTCATAGGAACATATCTAAACTGTTGATTAAACCTGTCATACATGTACTTATAACTGCTATCTAAAACAGCATAAGAACTTGATGTAATCGGAGAGTAGTAACTAACAATGTTATCTGTTACTGTATCCGTATTAAGTGTGAGTGATTCTCCATCACCAGATGCACTTAAGAAAGAACCTCTGTATGGTGACAAGAATGCAACTGTATCTTTTCTAAACTCGGCAATTTCGATCAGTTTATTTGATAATGCCTGTGTTTCATACTTACCATGATTAGCACAACCTAGTAGTAAGAAATCAAGATCATACTCTTCTGGGTTACGAAGATAATCATATGCCTCTGCAAGAGCACCGATATCTAAGTTAAGTGCATTTGCTTCAGTAATTGTGGAAATACCATTATAGTTCTTACCATTTGCAAGTGTAGCAACATAGTTACCAATAGAACTAAAGGTAATGTTCTCAGTATCCTGATCCCATCCACCATCTCCAAAGACATCCCAGTCATCCTCTGAGAAACCAGTTGTTACGATTCCAGCAGGGCCACCACCAGCAAAGAGGTTAGCAGAACCTACTTCAAGAACTTTTCTCCAATAAGCAGATGAACCTGCAGAATATTGTGCATCTTTTGCCTTAGAGATATTTGTAAATTTCTCTAGTACTGATCCTGAGTTACCAGTGATCTTACCAGCGTCATCATAGACAACAACATGAAGTTCATCAAATCTTGAATTCCTGTTAGCAGCGTAGGAAGAAGTTCCTGGCTTATCAGCAATTTGATTCCACTTAACAACAGCACCGTTGTTTAATGTAATGGATTGTTGATCAAACCAATCAACTGAGTTAGTATAACTCGATAGACCACCATAAGTTGCTGGTGCAAGTCCTCTCCAACTACCATACCTGCGTACTTCACCAGTGTGAATACCAAGATTACCTGTTTCTGAGAACTGATAATTACCTGCTTGTTGATAATCAACAGAAGTTTCAGTACCTGCACCAGATACATGAGAGATCAACTTAACGGTGATTTGTGCATCACCGACTTCGACGATCTGTCCTTTAAAGTATCCATCAAGAACACTAGTAGAACCAGAACCAGCAATAACTGTATTAGCAGGAACGGTTTGTGTTACAGCGTAACCAACCTGAAGATCGATAGGATCAATTGGAATGGTTGTTGAACCATAACCCAATACATTAGTAGTAACAATACCAGATAGAACTTGATCTCCAAATCCGTCAATGGTTGCTACTTTAATACCATTCGACCAAGAACCTGGGTTCTTAGCAGCATACACAACACCAGCAATGGTGTTCTCATTATACTGACTATCAGTGTAATCGTCAGGACTTTTAATCTTGACACTTGCAGCAGTACCAACGAAACCATTCTTAAGTTCTTCGTCATCTGCCCTAACCACCCTCATCACACCACCGTAGGCGAGATAGGATGAAGCAGTTAACCAATACTCATAATGATTATCCTTAGGATAAGGCTGTCCATAGGTGTCCAGAAGATCCGCTTCTGTCTCTATGAGTTCAGGACTCTCGACTGGTCCCTTTGCAAAGGGTGCAGCCAAACCAGCGGTCTTTGTCGATGTTGCATCGACTCTACCGTTGGTAAGGTCTACCTCCCTTACAACTATACCAGGAGATGCTAAATTAAGCGGCATCTTTTTATTCCCCTATAGATCATATTTGTCTATGATTATTTATTGTTTATAGGGTTTTAAACGGGGAAACAATGCGTGAACATTACCAGTCAGGGTAGAGATGATCGTGTCCAATAGGTTCTTCATAAAAATCCCCTACCTTAATACCTTCCTCATATTTTTTTCTTTTTCTACTAGAAATTATTCTTTTAACTGTACATTCTTTACATTCATAAGAATATGATGAAGGAAGATGTGTACTCTTCTTATGAGTTATATAATAACCTTCTATTAAATTCTTAACACCACCACAGACTCTACATCTTCTTTCACTCAGTAATAATTCACCATGATCAAATTGTGACTCTAAGTCGAATTCCATTGCTTTAAAATCCAACTGCTAGAGTTTTGTTTATGTGTTCCACCAACCCCAAATGCAAATTGCACTCTAGGATCTTTATCAAACTCATCAATCTCAGGTATATTATCCTGTGTTCTATCTCCACCATTAGCAAATAGAACATCATCAAATAGTACTAGAGTCTTTTTAATAAGATCTATAGAACTATCATTATCATCATTAAATGGTACAGCACTATCAACCATTCGCAATTCTTTAATGACTGCCATCCTTTCTTCTATAGGCATAAATGGTTTACCTTTCTTTCTACCTAACCATTCATCAGAGTTCAATCCTACTATAAGGATGTCTCCTAATTTCTTTGCTTCTTTAAAGTGTTCAATGTGTCCACTGTGGATAGGGTCAAATCCACCACTAACAATAACAACACGCATTACTTATACTCCCACATAAATGACCGATCCCCATACTCATCAACCTTTGCCCACCTGTCACCTTCTTCATCTACAAATTCATCCTCATCATCAACACCATCTAGGATAAATCCAAATGGAGCCATGTCTTGTTCAATCTGATTCTTTTGCTCTTCATAGATACGCTTCCGCACATCCGTATCTGTCATCTCCTTAAAGTAATCTTGTGCTACCAACCAAGCAAAGATAACAAGACACATTGCAAGGTCATCATGGCAACCATCTTCTGCCTCCCATGATTGTTTTTTTTGTACAAAGGTTGTTAGTTCTGCGATAATATCATAATCATTCGTTATTATCTTATCATCTTCCATTAAAGTTTTTAAGTTAGAGCAACCCAACTTCTTAACTGCTGCTGTCATCCTAACACCCATCTGTGTTCTACTACCAGAGAATCCTGATCCTACTTGCTGACCATTCCTACCCCTCATAGCACACATTAATAAATTTTCATATTCTAAATCATAGTTTAAGATAGATGCTACTTGCTCTCCTATATCATTAATCTCTACTAAAACATATGCTTGATTATATGCATTCGCTATATCCATTATAAGGTTAGGGAATAGCATAGGTTTTATTTCATTGTTCCTATACCTAGCTACTGTTTTATGTGGAAATGTGGTAATATCAAATACTATAAAGCAGGAATAATCGCCATCAATACCTCTAGCAGTATCGACAGTAATAATGTAATCATTACCTTTCACAGGGTTTTCATAAATGAGGAGACCCTTTCCGTTAGTCTGTATTGGATCCTCGAAGACGAGATTCCTAAGTTTAGCGACACTAATGAGAGTATCAACAGATCCTAAGAACTCACATTCAAACTCAACTTTGAACTGTTGTTCAGAGGTGTTCTTAATAGTCTGTTCTTTCCAAACAGCATCTCTACCAGGTACTTCAGACCAGTGAACTTCCGTAGCAGTATATTCATTCTTACCCCTCTGGGCATCATGCCAATACCTATAGAAATGGTTCATACCACAAGGGGTAGATACCATTATGACTTTCGTTGATTTACCAGAAGTAATAGTAGGATAAACACTACTAAAGAATTGCTCTGCAATATGGTTTGGAACGAACGCAAATTCATCGAGGAAGATGATGTTAAACGACATACCTCGGACAGCAGAAGCAGATGTAGATGCTGCCAATATCTTACTGCCATTTTCTAACTCCATTGAACCTTTGTTCCAGGATAGTATACCCTGTTGCATCCACTTAGGCAAGTTCTCATAAGCAGTCTGCAATCTACCAAGTAGTTCTCTTGCAGTTGCTGCCTTGTTTGCTAGTATACCTACATTTACACTATCATTGAATACAATAAAATGTAATAGATATGCAACAGCAGTTGTAGACTTACCAGTCTGCCTTGGCATCTTACATATATTAAATCGTTTATCATGGAAGTTTTGAATTAACTTCTCCTGAAAGTCATACATCTTAAATGGTACAAGACCTTCATCAAGAGAAACAATTTTAATATAATTCTTTGCAAAATATATTGGATCTTTTTTGCATTTGATAAACTCCTCAATCTGGTCAGCATCAAACTCAACAGTTGTATTTGCTTTTTTTAGATTAGGGTTGCCAAGATAGATGTCCTGATTAGACATTACTTACTACAAAACTTTTTATTAGCAATTACAAGAACAGCAACTAACACTACAACAATACCAACATTTCGTACAGTATTATCTTTAGGTGGTTCTACCAATTCCTGTATTGCAGGAACCATTTCAACTGCTTGCTGTGCTTCTTGTGGAAGCTTTTTCAATAATTCTTTTTCCATTAGATTAACCCTCGTTTAGTGTACCATTTGCTCTGCGAATCTGTCGAAGATCCTCAAAGTTCTTTTGTTTAGTGCCTCCATCATATGCCCAAGCATATCCTTCAGCAATCATTTGTTCGTTAAGAGACACATCAGTATCCCCAACATAAAGCCATCCAAGTAGACGACCGTATTTACCGACACCACCTTTAAGTTCTGTCCTAACCGTGAGTTCATCATCACCTTTGAGGGTAGATTCAAGTTTCTCTTTAAGCCAGGCTGTGGCGTCGATTCCAAGGGCTTTTTCTTCAAGATCCCTTGTCCTCTTCTCTGGAGTATCTACTCCAGCTATCCTCACTCTCTCAGTCTTTGCTAGGTCGAAACCAAGATCGATTATTACATCGATTGTATCCCCGTCTAAGACTTTCTTGATCTTCGTTACACGAAAATTGTAACAACTCTTCCTGCTTGGAGGAACCATTGCTCCCATGATTGAATTCTGCAAGTGAGCTATTTAGCATAGATTCAACAGGAATTCTATTCTGTTCATTCTCCCAATTCCTTAATTCTTGTATCCAATAAATCGGTAGATTTAAAAATACTGGGGTTAAAAGTTCAATCATGAAATTATTTAGGAAGGAAAAATGTTTCCAGATACGGAAATACGAGTCCCATCAGATTCATAAAATGGATATACAGCATGTTCTATTTTTGAAGGAAAAAATAACATTTTTCCTTCTATATCTGAACGCATATAATAATGATAACGACGAATATCACCCAATATATCTAAGTAACGCATTTCAAAATTAGATACAGATTTGTTTGATACTCCTTTTAAGAAATCCAATTTACACTGATCTTCATATTCAGTAGGAATCTTCATCCAGATAGCAAAAGAAAAAATTCCACTATGATTATGTGATGGATTAAATTCATGTTTCTTTTGAAAATTAACCCAAAAACTTTTTAAATGTAGTTTAGTATCTTTTTGGAGCGGCATATAACTATAATAAGTTGGATATGCACTATAATAATGATCTATACATCCACTTAAAACATTGTTAAAAAAATAATCGTCTTCATCAACTAATTTTAATTCATTTGATATATGTCCAGCTAATGAATCTTTAACACATATATTATCTTCAATAGCTACATCAATTCTACGATTTAAATATTCTAAAACTTTATCCTTTAAATCAACCTGCAACCACCCCATAGTAGGTGGCTGCACAGCAGCAGATCTAAACAAAGATTCTTTTTCCATGTCACTATTATACCATAAAATTAAAGATAAGCCTTAGATATATTCGTGGCAAATCCGATTACAGTAACACCAGCAGCTATAACAGCAGCTGCGCCTATAACCCACTTTTCAACAACACGAAGTCTTTCAAGTAATTCTACTTGTTTTTCTTCTAATCGTTCGATCTTATTCTGCAGGATTACTATTCGTATCTCCTGTTTCGTATCCAATGTCATCTCTTCCATCATTCATCTCCAAATAAGCCATACGCATTATATAGTAGATGGCATAAACTGTACCAGTAAGTCCTGCAACAAGGAAGTATATAACTCCCCAAACAGCTTCTTCCATTAGTAAGCACTCAGAGATAAATGTATTAGAGATGATGCAATGGATCCCCAAATGAGAATCTTAATTGCGATCAAAGTCATCGAACAGCACTAAACTGACTACCACCATCCTTTAAAATGCAATCTATTGTGGAGGGATGTGCATTTAAATAAGGTACATCATGTACAGCAACATTCCTAGCATCCCAAGCATCTTCTGCATAAGTGCAAATTGATGTGTGATGCCGTGTTTCGTCTAAATATTGGACTGTGTAATGAGACACGAAATTAGCCGTGGGCTCGCATAAATTCAATAAATATTTATTCTAAAACCAGGTATTATTACCGATTATTATACTCATCTCAACACCACTTTTGCAGTAGGATAAATCTCTTTTAGATGATCTTCAATACCCTTCTGTAAAGCTGGTTTGTTTAACATGCATGGATTACACCATGCTCCTATATTAGGGCAATCAATACAATGTGATGGAGACGATTCCACTCTAAGTGTAATTGTTTTACCACGAACTCTAACTATCTCAAGAATTCCCCCATCACTTTCTATATGATTTTTAATACCAATAAGAGATAATTCAATATCTTTAAAGGAAAATTGCGCCAATAATAAATCCTTTAGCAAATGAAATACACACTACTTGATAATCAGAAAGTCCAAACTTATCTTGGAACTTCTTAAGTAGGTTCTTATCCCATTCAACAACTTTATCGAATCCACCTTTAACTTTACTTCTTAATGACATGATGATACCTAGGTCAACAATCTATTTAGTTTAACACTATTTGCTTTTTCCCAAATAGTATCTTCATAAGTCATATGTTTTTTACCAACTTGAGTACTAAATTCTCCTTTCTTTACTTTAAGTTTACCTGCGGTATCACTCTTCTTCTTACCCAATCCACCTTTTCTAGTGGCATGTAACTTAGCAGATGAACTACCTTTTTGTTTAACTAAAACTGAATCTTGGTCATGCTTTGCAGCAACATTCTTCATATCTTTTTTAAACTTACGCTTACTCTTTTTACCTGAGGTAACAAAGTAAGACCTCTCTTTAACCTTTTTCTCCTCACCAGTCTTAGTATCTTTCTCTGAATATGTACCAGTGGTTTTCTTAGGACCATATCCTCTACCACGAAGATCTTTCTCTAATTGCTTAGATCTAGACTTATTCTCCTTTTTAGATTTATCACCTCTCTCAGCAGATACAGTTGCATGAGATTTCTTCTTATCCTTTGCTCTTGCAACTACACGAGCTAAACCACCTTCATCTAATTTCATTTAATACCTCTATATTTAAGTGGCCATGCCATGTGCATTCCTGTCACTAATAATGTAATAAAAAGGAATGGAAACAAGGTTACAAATACTATCACTATTTATTATTAGATGGTTTTTTCTGACAAAAATATTTTAAATGCCCCTGCATCATGCCTTGTGCCGTTTCTGACACATGACCACAATAGGGACATTCATATACTTTCTTACCATTTTCATCGATTGTACTCATTGGTAATCTCATGGTAAGTCGCCATTATAGCATACTAGAATGGTGATTGAAAAGATGGAATACCACCAGAAGCAGCTTGGGTATCAGGGGTAACAAGATCATTAGATCCAGTAGGTAGTTCTGGAGCAAACCCACCACTTAGTCCAGCGGCATCACCTGCTGCACCACCAAGTCCACCAAGTCCACCAAGAGATCCCATAGCTGCATCAACAGCTTGTGACTTGATGTTATCAACGATGGCTCCACGATTGACATATACATATACCCCACTGCCAACAACGGCAAGAGATACAATACCAGACGCAATTGAAATGATGTTAACAATTTTTTGCATAACTTTAATACAAGTGAATTATTTAGACACAATTACATTGTGAATTTTTCTTCAGTTGATTTGCTATCAGCAGTAGTAATCTTAAGAGGTGCTTGTTCGATTCTAATAGTCTGAACAGGACCAGCACTAGCATTTGCCATCATCTTTTCCATGTCTGCTTTAGTAACAGCACCATTAGGTCCACCAGCACCATTCATCTTCATAGTACCATCACCCTTCTTGGATGCTGTCTGAATTCCGAAGCTAGCAAGAACTCCTGTAAAAACTGAAGCTATGAAAGTCGGATCAATTTTTTGTTGTGGAATGCCAGGTACTGTAACATAATTTAATGTTAATATTCCCCCCGACCACACAAGAACGCCAAGTCGTACAAATGTACTAACGATTGCTGCTTGTTCATCTTGATCTGGAAGAATAGCATCTTTAAGTTTACCAAGAGCACCTTTCTTCTTGGCACCATCTGTCCCAATACCAACCTTTACTTCTTTTTTCTCAGACATTAAAATAAGGCAACTACTTTATTTATTATCTAGCAACCCTTTTTTAATTAGCTTTTGTAGCTCTGCTGTACTACCAGTAAAAATAGCATTATTAGTAACACTAGTTGGACCCTTAGATTTGGTCTCGTCAATCTCTTTTACTTTCTTTTGCAGATCCATCAATTTATCTGCAATGTCAGCAGTTGACTTTAATACCTGACCAGCAACTTCATATGCTCTAGGAGAACCAGACCCATCAGCAACTTCCATAATACCATTAAGAGTCTCTTGACCCTTTTCTATTAAAGAATATAATTGACCTCTTGTATATTCATAATCTTTATCTATATCTACTTTTACTAATTGATCTTTTCTTACAGCACATCCACCTTCTGGAGTATTACTTACTTCAACATCAATAGTTTTAGAGGTAGTATTCAATGCATCATCAATTTTTTTGGACATTATACATCCTCCTGTCTAGTAGGACTATACTTCTTGGAATCATCATACATTGAAGTAACCTCAGTAAATCCAAAGTCATCCTCTGGTGAAGCATTAATAGGATCAGGTTCAACTGTATACCTCATTTCACGCTTAGCTGTCCTAATATCAGTATCTGCATAGTAATCAACCTGAACCTTCCTAATAAGACCATCTGTAGTATCAGCAATAGGTCCGAATAGATAGGACTTTGCCATAAAATTAAAGGTGTACATCAATACCCTTCTAGTTGAAAAGTCACCTTCATACTCATCACTAAATGATATGTTCTCTAATACAATAGGAATATCTCTTTTCTCTCCTATAGAATCTACTAAATCAATAGTAACATTAAATGCTGGTTGGAAGAATGGAAGTATCTGTTCTACGATCTGTAATGCATCATCATTTAACTTAGTCATCACATTGAGTTCAAACCCTATATTGTAAGGTACTGGAAGATATACTTTCTTTGCTTTCTTATTAGATGGGTCAGTACTATCAACTGCTTTAAATGTTCTAGTTATGCTAGCTTTTCTACTAGGATCATAAGACATACTGGACATCTCAAATGACATCCTAGGTAATGTAATAGCAACTGCTTTTGATAACTCTGCTTGTTGCTCAAGTTTTGCAAGGAACTTTTGCTTAGGACCATATATCAATGGAACTTTAGTCTCACTAAGAGTACCACCAGTTCTATCATCATGTCGAATATGAATATCATTAAACAGTGTGCCAAAAGCAATAACTGTTTTTCTCAGAATTTCGTGATAAAAATAAGTTCCTAACATCAGATTACACCAAAGGGATTTTTCTCAGTAAAGTCTAAAAGATCATCTGCAGCAGCTTCAAATTCATCATTCATAAAGTATTCATCACCTGCAGCAGCATCACTTAAATCATCATTCCAAGAGAAAATTTGATATCTAGCAGATGATGCAGTTCCAGTAATGTACTCACCAGACCAGAAATCACCAGTATTTATCGATACCTGCAATTCTCTTGTAGATGAATTCCAACTCTTAACAAATGCTTCAGCACCAGAATTAGATCCAACTACTCTTTCATTTAGATGATATGTTCCAATACCAGTACTCAATGGAGCACTAATAGAAATTGTAGGAGTTGCCTCATATCCTGTACCAGCATCTGTTAGATATATTCTATACATTTCATCAGCAGATAGAGTTGCAACAGCAGTTGCTTGTATCTGTCCAGCCTTGACGCCAACCATAGCACCAGTACCAATGAAGGTAACATTGGATGCAGTTCCAGTACCACCTATGGATGTACCAATACCAACACTATTAGCACCAATAGAAGTTACAATACCACCACCAGCAAGTGTTACAGCACCAAGAGACTTGAAGTTAATAGTATGACCAATAGCAATATTTGCCATAGTATTAATACCAACAATCTCCATTAGACCAGCAGTTGCAATACCAGTAAATTCATACTGCTTGTCAACATACTGGGGATGTTGAATAGTAACTATAGGTGGAGAAACATAATTATATCCAGGTTGCTGAATACGAATAGATGCAATACCACTATTAGTTAATGTAGCAGTTGCAGCAGCACCTACACCTGGAGTACCAAATCCAATATTAGGTGGTTCAGTGTATGCAAAACCTGGATTAGTTATTGCAAGATAATCAATAGCAGCAAGATTGCCCTTAGTGGTTATAAATCCAACAACTTGTCCTAGTGATGTTGATACACCAGCAGGAGATGCTTCTACTATAATATTTGGTACTGTAGTATATCCAGAACCATCATCATTCAATGATAATTTCTGTAATGCACCTTCCAATGCAAATGTATCAACAGAAGCAGATGCAGTTGAACCAATACCAGCAAGCTTTACAGTAGTAATATATCCTTCTTCACTAAGTTTTTCATCAATAAGAGGAATATTTGTATCGATAATATCGTCTTCGAGTTGATATAGTTCACACTGAAGTTCATAAGTGTAATTCTTACCTAGCTGGAAGAAAGGACTCTCATGTTCTATATGCTTAATTTCAAAAAGTCTTTCACCTAATGGGAAAAATATTAAATCCCCTTCTTTAGGTCTTGCATTAAGTAAGATATCTCCATCTCTTGCATCTTGCAAGTTGGTTGAATTAAACAAAAATGGTGCAATGAAATCTTCATACTTTTCCCTGGAAACTGTTAAAGTAATTTCATTTTGAAGATTAATACCAAATTTTGACATTACATCACTACCTTTAGCATACCCTTCATAATTGTTAAGATATGCTTCCATAATAAAATTATCATTAAACTTTGAAGATTGAACTTCGCCAAGTATATCATCAGTAGTAATTAATTTCCTTGGGATATAATAAATTTCAATCCCAAACATACCTAAATGCTCATCGATTAGTTGTTGTACTAATCTCTGCTCATCTGGAGAACCGTGTTGAAAAAAGGGAGTTATAGGCATTACGCAATCATGTCAAGGACAGGTATCTCGTAAGTAGACAGCATCATTTCTTCAATATCTTTAATCTCCTGTACACCATCTTCAAAAATCTCTCTACCATTTAATTCAATTCCACCAGGAAGTTTCACTCCACCAAACTTAATTAAGTTTTGACCCCACTGCTTCTTCATTTTAGCAGTAGCATATTTCTTTAAGAAAGAATCATTCCATACTGAAGTAGAATTTGCAGGATCCATAATTCTATAACACTCAATTAATGCCCAAGAATCAGTAGGTACAGAAGCCCAATCAACATCCATATACAATTTATTATTCCTTTTATTATATCTAATTTGTGTTGATGTAGTAAGTAAGAAATTAATATCTTCTAGATATGTCTTGGTCATAGAATAATTCATCAGGCCATCATATCCTAAATTAAATGCAATATCATTCAAGAATAACTGATACTTTAAGTTAAACATTCCATTACTAAGTCCACTACTATCAAACTGCATTACTCTTTCTACTCCCAGAATAGAATCTGGCAAAATTAAGTAATTTGCATTTTCTTCAAAAGTGAATCCTGAAATAGTAGTTGAAACTATCCCTTGACTAAATCCACCACCTCTTGCTCTACCCTTCTCAATATCATTTGAAGTAAACTTATATTTAAGGAATACTTTTTCTACACCATCAAAATGCCTTTCATAAAAATATTGAAGACTATCATCGATTATGTCATCAACTTGTTCATCAGCAATATTGATTTCAAGAATTGGAGCACCTAATTGCCTTAAACAATAATCAGCAAATGTTGCTTTAGTATTTGGTTGTGCCATTAGAAGAATCCTCCATCGATGGAGTCAGTCCATTGTGGAACTCCAGAAGCGTTTGTAGTCATAACATAGTTAGAAGTAGTTAAGAATCCAACTGTGCTTGCTGTACTTACCAGTCTTCCATCATCTTCAAAGTAACCCATACCATTTGGACCACTGTATCCAATACCAGTGATTCCACCTTGATCTGAACGATAATATAAACCATTCTTAAATGTAGCATATCCAACAACTTGGACATTATCTTGAATAGTAACTTGACCAGCAGCAGAGTCTAATACCAATTCTCCAAAATTAGTATTAATCTTAGTCATGGAACTGCCTTTACCAACAGTCACATGAGAAATAGTACCAATACCAGTTACTAATAGGTTTTGTGAAATAAGGTCAGTACCGAAACCAGCAACAACCGTACCACCTGCACCTGTAATGTTAATACCATTAACATTCAAACTTTCTGCAATAGTTGCAACACCAACAACATAAAGGTTTTGAGTACTAGTCAGACCTATGTTTGTAGATGCAGTAGAGACCTGAAGGTCATCTATTGCCATTGTAGTTACAATACCAGTGTAGATATTAGCGGTTGTAATAGCAAACGCAGTTGCTAAACCAGCTGAAATCTTAACATCTTCAATATCAGCATCAATAACATCAATTGCATTAGCAGTTACTACACCAGCAGTTGCTGTGATAGAAGAACCAATTGCAACTTCGCCCTTATAAACACCGTTATCTTTGAAGGTAACGATACCAAGCATCTCTGAACCAGATGCTCTAACAATCAATCTGTCACCGATACCAGAAGCAGCGGAGTCAGCATACATCAACTTAAGTGTCTTATTATCGACAGTTAAGAAATCACTGCTACCAGCAGCAGTTTGAACACTGAAGTAATCACTTCTTATCTGTAATCTACTATATGTTGCATCACCATTAGCATGACGAAGTTGACTATGACCTCTGTTAGAGAATCCCTCAACATCAATATGCTCAACAGTTAGGTCATCATCTGAACCAATCCTGACCATTACATTGTCAGGAAGATCAGTATGACTATTAATTCCAGTAGGAGCATTAATAGTTAATGAACCATCACCAACTACTTGACCAACTGTGAAGTTAGTTGTAATACCTGTAGTGATCTTAGCATCGTTAAGATCAGCATTAGTTGCCTTAACTGTAGTAATTGTGGCATAACTACCAACTACAGAGTCAACACTTAAGTCATCAACATAAGCAACACCATCAAT
>Ga0098040_1000155_pt1 | contig 33250 bp, 35 predicted proteins | sample 7_EtaG_FD_75065 | JGI IMG/M metagenome (GOLD analysis project Ga0098040, IMG submission 75065) | Marine viral communities from the Subarctic Pacific Ocean - 7_ETSP_OMZ_AT15161 metaG | ecosystem: Environmental > Aquatic > Marine > Oceanic | place: Pacific Ocean | collected 2015-01-08
AGTCAAGAATGAAAGCTGCACCCTTAGAGTTAGGCATAATGTTAGGGTCTATAACCATAAGTCCAATAGAACCAAAAGGTGTAACTATTGTGTCTATGTCTATACCACCAACATTCCTATCTCGTGGAATAATAGCTCCGTTCAAAGCCGTTGCAGGGCTTGTAGAAGTAACCATTTCCTTATTAAGGGATAGTGCTTGACCAGGAGTAACAACGAGAACTGGTTGAATCATAGGTGCTGAAGCATCATATAGTCTCTTCAAAGCTCCTGCGACTGTATCCCAAGTTATCTTTTGTCTTGTTCCTGAGTCATCTCCATCTGTGTCGTTGTAATACGCATTACCACCATTATCTACAGGGTCTGCAGTGTTACTTGCATTCTTGTTTAACTGTAGGTACTCATATAGTCCTCGCATTTCACGAGTTCCTGAGCCTGGTGTAGTGTTAGCACCATCAGCGAAAGTTCCATTGAATGCAAACCATTCAACTTCCCTTGCTACTTTTTCAAGTGCTAATTCCATCTGTAATGCAAATTCATCTGCGACTGCACTACCACCAAAAGCACCAAGTTTATCTGCTGCTGTAGTGGTACCATCACCGTCTGATGAGTTAGCTATATTAGCTGACAAATCAAATGGATTCTGATTTTGGTAACTAGCTAAGGCTGTGTATGTCATTTGAACACCCTTATGAAAGACCTGTGTACCGAATGTGTACGCAGCTCTGTCTCTTCCTAAATATTCAGTAGGTGCTGCACCTTCTTGACCTTTAGTAGGTTCAGAAGATATTTTAGCATTGTCCGCGATTTGGACCTGCCAAAATGTTGATTGAATAGCTTTTCCACCATTCAAACCACCAACTGCTGAAAGGAAAGGAGTTCTTTGACCGCCAACTTTAAACAGTTCTCCTGCAAAGTTGTTAATATTCTGTGCATAAATCGTACTATTTGTTAACGATATTGCTGCCATTTTATTTTACCTTTCCCAGGTATTTCTACCTGAAATTGTTGTCTAATACTATTTTTTAGAAAAGGTAAAAGTTTTAACTCTATTTCGAGTTTGCTTTTGCCTCTTCTATTGCGGCAAGTTTTAGACGAATGGAGTCTTTTGGATTAGCTGAGTTATTTATAGCATCAACTAGGTCGTCACCGTAGACTTCAGAAACAGAGTTCCTGTCTATAGCGTCTAGCTTAGGTTGGGATTCTTGTATTTGTTCACGAATACCGTCTTGTTGCCCAACTTCTACTCCATATTCTTCCTTAGCAAATGTTTGTAAAGATTCCACTTCCATGTCACCTTTATACACTTGGCTAATTGCCTTTCCGAGTCCTACAGTAGTATCAAAACCTGCTTGTTTAAAAACCTGTTCTTTCTTAGCTACTTCAAAACCTTCTAACTTTTCCTTTAGAGTCTTATTCTCTTCACGAATAGCTTTCCAGTTTTTGTCCTCGTTTACAGAGTCCAAATTTTCTTCTGTCGTCATATTTACTTGTCCTTTTCTCTAATGGTTTTTTACTAAGGGTCATCAGGTATCCCTTGTTTATACTCACTACTTTTTTTATTTGGCAGGTCTTGTTAGTAGGCATCAAGACCGTATTCGTTTTATATTTCGTAGTCAAGTTTTACCCCCAGACTATCGAACAGGGTCAAATTTATTATACCATAATATAATATGATGTCTTGTCTTATTAGACCTACAAGACATTGTGTGCAAGTTTATCGTTCAGTTAAACCTGTAGTCTGTCCTTCTTGATTTTGAGCTGCACCTGTAGCAGCAGTACTACTACCTCTTTGTTGTGCGAGTATTCTGTTAAGTGCTTCTGCATCTTCTGCAGAACCTAATTGTGTTCCTTCTATATAATCTGCAGCAGTTAATCCTTGTCTTCCTTGTGCTTTAGCTGATGCTTGAATACCAGGAAGATTTAATGCTGCTGCACCAAATCCTTGCCTAGCTGTTTCTTGAGTTAAACCTTGTTTAGATAAACTAGCTGCAACTTGTGCTGATATACCAGAAAATCCTGCAGCTTCAGCTTCACCTAGTATTTGTGATGCACGTATGTTACCTTCTAAAATATTTGTAGCTACTTTAGGAGAAATAAACATACCAAAGATAGATTCGTCAGGTAATTCAATACCAAAATTATCTAAATAAGCCTGTTTTACTTGAGGAATATTATTAACAATACCGTCATATCCTGCTTGTAATCTTGTAGCAAATTCTTTAGGAGATACATCACCAGAGAGTGCCTCTACTATATCTTCTTCAAATTCTGTTGGGTTTAAATTAAATTGTCTTAAACTTGATTTCATATTATCTACAACAACGACATATTCTTCTTCTGTCATTCTTAAAGTTCCATCTTCTCTTCTTATTCCTGGATATACAGTATCCATAATTGGGTCCTGTCTCATTTCTGCTATAGCTAATCTTTCGCTACCTGATTCATGGAATCTATCTAAATAAACTCTTGCTAATCTATCATCTAACCAAGGATATAAACCTTTTATTTGGTCAAACGTTGAAGCTGTAGATGGTACAACTGCTGACTCTTCAGTAGCTTCAAAATATTCTGACATCATTTCACCTAAATTATTTAAACCTAATTTAAAAGAATCTGACAAAGAAGTAGATAAATTAAAAGCATAAGCGTCTGCAAAAGCATCAGATTTATATTTTGTAATTTCTTCATTAGTTGCAACACGAAACCCTTCTATAAGTGAACCGTCACTATAAAATGCTTCCATTGCTTCTGCACTACCAACTGTAAAAATGTTTCCTGAACCATCAACAAGGTAAGAAGTTCCACTTGTTTCACTACCAAACATATCACTACTATCTGAATTTTCATTAAAAAATGTTCCAGCAGAATCATCAACTCCTTGACCAGTAATAACAGGAGGTTCTTCTCCACCACTAGGAGGATTTATTGCAACCCATTGAGAACCTGAATATATATGTGGTACACCATCAATGGTTTCCCTATCACCTTCTCTAGGTTGTGAACCTAAATTTCTTTGAGTAGCTTGTTGCTCTATTTCTTGCTCACGTTTTTTTGCATCTTCTTGAGCTTTTTTTCTTTTCTCTAATTCTCTTTGTATTTCAATTTCAAATTCTGCCATTTTACATTCTTCCTCTTCTTTGATAAACACCAGACAATGCTTGATTAAATGCCATAGTAGAACCTGCTAACACTCTTTCTTGATATGTTGGGTCATCTTCATACTTCTTTCTTACTTCTGCTTTAAACAAAGAAATATCTCCACCTACAGATTGGGATATTAAATCCATTTCTTTTTTATCAGCACGACTTAAATCTGTTTTACCTAATATTGTTGCTGCTGTGTTGTATATAGAAGCAGACCAAGAAGAATGTTTACTACCTTCATAATTTGGAAATAACTTATCATGTGCTTTTTGTAATTCATCATTAATCATTTCTGCATTTGTATTTGTTCCTGATTCTGCATCAGCTCTTAATAGTCCTGCATACTCTGCTAATTTTCCAGAGGAACGGTAAGCATGTGCTGCTTCTAATCCTAAATATGATTCTATTTTTGTAAAAGCATCTCCTTCTCCTGATTTAGTTTCATTAATTCTTCCAACATATCCTCTATAATCTTCATGTATTGCTTCTACACCACCTGCCATTTGTCTTTTAACACCATCAAACAATAAAGAAACTATCTCATTTAATTTTGTTCCTGCTTCTGTAGGTGAGCCAAACTTTCCACTAGAAGCATCTGATGCTAATTGTTTTAACAAATCATCAACTCCTTCACCAGTTATTTGTAACTGATTTGTAGATAACAATATATTTTTATAATTTTCTGAAATAATATTTTTTGCTTCTTCAGGATTTCTATATACTAACTTTATCCAATCTCTTTCATGTTCAGTAGTATTCTTCCACCAAGATAATTCACTCAAATAAGGAGTTATACTTTCACCTGTTATAGCACCGTAAGCAAACAGTTTTTGTACTTCATCATCTAAATACCATGGAGAACCATAGTATTTTGCTTTTTTTTCTAAATCTTCATCTAAATTGGTAAGTATTGTATCTAAATCAGAAAATGGGTCATCTGCTGTTTCTAATCTTAATTGAGATAAATTAAATAAAGGCATAAGAATATGACCTGTTTGTTCTTGAAATTGTTCTTCAGTAATAACTTCTGCATTTCCAGGGTTAGTTAAAGCATCTACTGTGTCAACAGCTATTACAATAGGTAATGTGTTACCACTTGTTGCTTCATAGTTATAAATAGCATAATATTGTCCGTCTACAACTATTAACCTGTCTGCGTTTGTTAACTGTAATCCTTCTTTAAACATATATCACCTATTGTACACACTATTTGCTAATTCAAATGTTCTATCAACAACAACATTAGCTTGTGGGTCGTTATTTAAATAGCCGTAGAACAATGTATCGTAGTCTATTCTATCAGCCATTAAATCCATTTTCTTTTCTGGAGAATAAGAAACATTATTATATATATCATCTGCTGTATCTTCTACTTTAGTTTGAGGTATGTTTGCAAGTTGTCTGTTATCTCCATTCATGTAATTTTCAATCGCACCAAATGCAGGTTGCCATATTACATCTGCTAATTTTTCTGCAGGAGAACGTTGTGCCGCTACTGTTAATCCTTCCCATAATTCTTTACCTATGCTTTTCCATAATTTATCTTCAACAGCAGCTTTTTCCCATGGTTCACCATTTTTTAAAACATCATTTCTGTGTTTAATTATGTTTGCAATATCAGGAACTTGTTGTGCCATTCCTACTATTAAGTTAGAAACTTCATAAGCAATCCATAATTGAGACATAAACATCCAAGGTTTAGCTGCAGCTAATGCTGCTGCTTTACTTGCACCTTGAGCTAATGCTCTTCTAATTGCTGCTGCCTGTGATACTTCAAATGCTTTAGATATAGCAACTTCTCCTATATCTACTGCCTTCCAAGCTAAACCTAATGTTTTACCTACAGGTGTATCAGCCATAGCCCTCCATAATTGTCTTAATACTTTTTTACTAGGTATTGTTTCCACAGGTGAATTTTTATATTGTGTTTCTGTTACTCCACCTGTAGCTTCTCCTAAACCAGCGTTTCTGTTAATGTTATATTGATTAGCAAAAGGGTTATCAATTGTTGTTGCAAAAGGTCCACCACTCATTTGATTGTGAATATTATTATGAGGATGAGATTGATTAGTTAATGCTTGTACTTCAGATTTAGGTAATTCACCAGCCCTTGTTAAATCCATAAGACTACCATCAGCTAGTTTTATATTTAAAGCTCTTTTAAAAGAGGCATCAAAATTTTCTCCAAAAGAATTACTAGGTGCTGCAATGTCTATTCTTCCAATAAATACATTATTACCTTCAGCTACTGAATTAGCATATATCATTGAGCTTTGAGAGTTTGTAATTCCTGAAGGTCTTATTTCAATAGTACGAATATTATCTGTATTTAAATTATGAGCTGTAGCAGTTAAATTAAGCTCTACTATTGCATTGTTAGTTTCTGCAAAATCTTCTAAATTTTGTATAAGTTGTTGAACATTATCCTGTTGTAATCCTGTATTACCTAATAAAAATAAAGCTGAGTCTCTTACCGTTGTATCATAAACAACTTTTTCCCAAAATGTTCCTATTGTATGAGTAGTACTTCTTGCTTCTTCAATTCTTTCTCTTACGCCTATTTGTTCTGCATTAGCATCTCGGCTATATTCTGAATGAAGTAACACCATTTCCATTTCCTCACCTGATATTACCTTTGGTGGAAAATCATTGTTTATGTTTGTACTCATAAGTGGTACGACATCTGGATTAGGTGCTGATGATTTAAATAAATTCATTCGTTTTGCTACTTTACCCATCATAAAAACTCTGTTATCAACAGTACTAAATGGTAATCCTGCAGCATCAACATCTATACCAGGAGTAAAATCTTCAATAAATCTGACACCTTTTGGTGTATCTCCTGAGTTAGCATCTTTTATTTTTTCTTTTTCTATTTCTTCCATACTTATAACTAATGAACCAACAGCATTTTCTACCATAACTCCTAGATTTGCATCTCTTGATAAAGGTTCTGCATGTCTAATTAGGTGCATAGGTCCAGTATCTTCTGATAAAGCAGGGTTAATTCTATTACTTGTATATGCTGTCTCACTTATTACGACACCATCATGTCCAGAAATATCTACTTTTACATTTATGTAATCGTGGAATGTTTTGTTATATTTAGGGTCATAACCTATTATTCCTATTTCTATAAAGTCAGTATTAGAGAATGGAAACTCGTGACTAACTACAGGAGTAATATCTATATCAACAGCAAGTATTTTTTCACCACCCCTCACAATAGATATATTGTCTGATGTTTCAATTAATCTATTTAAATTAGATATAAATTTGTGTCTAAAATAATCTGATATATCTTTACCCATACCTTGGAAACCTCGGTATCCAACATCACTTCCTTGTTGGAACATATTTATAAAATTACCATAAGTATATTCTATATCTCTAGCCCACAGTTCGTTACTAGGAAGTTCACTTGAAATAGGTTGTATTGGATTTATCCAATCATTAGATAGAGAATAATCATTAAAATTTGGTTCTACTAAAGCAATAGTATCTGTATCTGCGTGTTGTCTTTCTACTAACCATTCTGCATCATCATCCCATACATCAACTTCTGATGATAAAATTCTTCTATTCAAATCATCATAAAGAAGTCCTGGGTTACTTGCACGTGGTGTATCAAGTTCTGGTTCTGGTCTTGCAGTTATATCTTCTTTATTTGCTCTTCTTAATTCTCTTTGTTCTTCACTTAATTCAGTAAATTCAGATTCACTCAAAACATAATCAGCTCTATATTGTTCTAAACGTTCAGGGTCGTCATTTAATTTAAGTGATTCATCTTCGCTAATATATCCTATTCCTTCTGTGAGGCTGTTTTTTAAAGGATTATCATCTTCCATCTTATCTAAAAGTTCACCTATAGTAATGTTATCGGTATTTCCTTTTTCCCATTTACTATCAGGAGAATCATTATCATCTATTTGCAAATTTGATAATATACTCCAACTATCAACAGATGATACTGTCCCATCTTTTCTAATATTTAATTTTATGTTATCTTTATTTTCAACAATGTAATCTGTAATGTTTAAAAGCATATCATCTACTGTCTCTCCTGGTCTTACAAACCAATCTTTTTCAATATTTTTAATTGTTGATATAGCTGATGGATGTTTATCTCCAAGACCTTTTTTTAAATTTTCAAGAAAAGTTAAATTAATATCTGCATCTTTTAATAACAATTTATGCTTATCGTGAACTAATCCTGATTGTGAAATTGCTATTGCTAAATCTTGAATTTTTAATAGGTGATTACGAAGAAGATAAGAAACTAAATCATTTGCATTTTTTGAATACAATTTAGCACCTCTGTGTTTCAACATTTGTATTCTTTCTTGTAAAGCTCTTTCCATAGCAACAGTACTAACGTTAGTGTGATGACTATCCATTACGTCTTTTAATGTATCAAAGTCCTCTTCTGTCTCTGAAAAAAGTCCAACTATATTCTCCATTACCTTCCTATTTATATTTGAAGTATACGTATTATCTGTAATAGGATTTTCAGTATCACCTTTTATTACATTAAGAGTTTTTTCTATTACATCTTTATCATAATATCCTTCCATTGCGGCAATAAGAATCATAACTTCTCTATCTGTAACCCTCATACTTCCTGGTTCCCATGTAAATTTCCATTCTTCGTTCAAGACTTTAGGTTTACCAGAAATTGTCTCTTCTATTTCTTTTATAGGTTTAAGATACCTACTCCTAGAATTTGTATATTCTTCTGGTAACGGTATTCTTACTTGATAGTAATCATAATCAGGTCTATTTCCTAACTCATATAAGTGTTTTTTATCTTCATTTTGAAATCCAAACCTAGTATAAGCTAAAGCTACACTTGTATAAGATGGACCATTTTTCATAATGTATCTTAATTTATCTGCCCAAGGAAGTAATAAGTTATTTATTGCTCTACTAAATATAAAATCTAATCCTGCCTTTTTTAATTTTCTAAACTTAATTAAATTACTTTTATAATTATGATTTAATTTATCATACATATACATAGGACGTTTATATCCGTATGTTTGACCACTATCGTAGTTAGTAAAACCAGCATTCAACTCAGATGTTTGAGAAATGGTTCCAACATTATTTGTTACAATACCAATAATTCTTGGTTCTCCTTTTATATATATAATTTCTGCTGTGTATGTATTATCAAAGGATTGTATAAGGTCTGAAAAAAAATAATCTATTTCTTCTTTAGTTTCAGAAACTTTTATTCCTTTTTCCATTGCAATATCTAATCTTTTTCTTAATTCTTTATAATATTCTTTATCTGGTAATCCATCATGGTTTACTGTGTCAAACAAATCTAATACCTCGTTTGTGGATATTCCTTTTGATTCTCGTAGTCTTCTATCCTTAAAACTCATACTTGACAACAAGTTGTCTTCTCCTCCAAGAGTAATAGTTTGTGTAGTACCCAAAGGATTGTTTTCAATAATCTTTTCCATAAGAGAATTTAAAATAGCAGTATGATAACCTGCACCTTCTCCAAATATATTGTGGTGTGGACCTACTGGATGGTGCATGTGACCTGCAAACATTTCTTCTAAATATCTTTCTAAAATACTTAATCCCCCTACAGGCATAGATTTATTTCCTACTTTTATAGTATTTCCATCTAAACCTGAAGAAAAAAGGCTTTCAACCTCATTAAATTGATTGTCCATTACTTCTAATAATGCAGTTTCTAATGTATCTAAATCAATATCACCAAAAGATACAACAGTTTGTTGTGCATCACCACGTCTTAAAGTTCTTCTTCCATTTTGTTCTGCGTTTGCGTTAAAATCTTTTACTGAATCTTGCTTAAAACTACTAGTATCGTGTTCTTTTATATGACTAATATCATCTTCCAAAGTTTTTATTCTTTTTTGTTTTTCAATAGATTGTTCAAGGTCTTCTATTTCACTATCTAAAGTTCCTGCTTCTTTCTTTTCCTTTGTCTCAGGGTTTGTCTCATCTCTTAATAGAGTTAAAGACTCTTCTGATGCTTTAATAGAGTTATCAGCAGCTTTCCATGCTGCATTTTTTTCTGTATTTTCAGTTATATAGTTAATTGCATCAATACTTCGTTCTAATATTGGTTCTACACCATCTGCAATTTGTCTTCTTTCTCCTAATAATCTTAAGCTGTGCATAGAAGAAACATTTCTATCTACTGAAGCTACTACAGGAATTTTATGAGATTTACTAAATTCTTTTAATTTTTCATATACTTCTATTGGTTGATTGTGATTAGCATCACTAACATTTATATATTTATATAAATCAAAACTAATAAATCCTTCATTATTAGGACCTTCAAAAAGAGGTTTAAATTTAGCTGAACCTGTTACTTCAGGGTTTGGATGTATTCTTCTTTTATTATTAATATACAGTTGAGTATTAATACCCATGTCTTCTAATACACCTACTAATAAACCTCTATATTCTCTATCCAGTAAATTATCTATTGTTAATCCTGGATAGTCTGATTGTTCAAGTGATAAATATTTTTCAAGAGATTCTTTAAAATAATCTATTTCCAATAATGATTCAAGTAACGGTTTATATGTTTTATTAAAATCAGCTACGATTACATTGCTACTTCCGTATTTTTTTGCTCTTCTTTTTAATGATTCTGCTTCTAACTCTGCTGCTCTCTGTCGTGCTTCTGGAGATTCTAATTCTGCTGCTCTCTGTTCAGCTACCCTACTAGAGACAGACCTTGGTACAGGGTCATTGTAAGGTATATCAGGTTCTCCCAACATAATGTTAGCCAAAGAATCTCCATCCAAAGTCCCTGCTCTTTCAATCATTCCCTCTCTTTTTTCATTAAGGTCAAATATAATATTACGGACATTTGGTTCAAATGGTCGTAACTGTGAATTATCATTTAATATATCTGCAGTAATATCGTTAAGGGGAACCGCCTGTTCCAACCGAGTTAATAAATCTTCTATTAAAGAACGTTGGTCTGAACTACTTATATTATCCCATATCTCATATAACTCCATACCAGCATTATTTCCAAATAAAAGGTTAGCTTCATCCATTATTGCTGCTATAAATTGGTTTCTATCCACTTACATGCTCCTTAGTAGATAATAAAATTCAAATGATTCAGCAAATGTTTCGTCATCAAATGCGTATTTCTCTTCAAGAACTTCTTTTACAATTTTTTCTGGTATATAATCACCGTCTATATATTCTTCGGCTTCAAAATAATCTGCACCTTCATGTTCAATTATCTTTTTTAATTCTGGGTCTTTTTTCCAGTTAATTTTTGAAGACATTATTCTTCACCTTGAATATTTATAAAATCCTTTGCTGTATCTTGTTGTGGTTTTTGAGAAGCAACAGTTTGATTATTAGAACCTACTTTTGTTACCATTTCCCAATTATTTAAAAATGTTTCTGATGGTTTTTTTTCAGGTAATTGATACTTGTTATATATTCCCATTTCTGAATTTTGTATATTTTGACCTTGTGGTTCATTATTAGAAGTAGAAGTTGGTTGTGCTAATTCTACATTTCCTTCCATTCTTATAAATGGATGTCTTTGTCTTAATAAATATGTATATACTTGTTGAAGATTATTTAATGAATCTTCTCCTAATCTACCTTTATAATATCTATATATGCTATCTTCTAATTGTTTTTCTTTATCTCTTAATTCTTTCCCTGGTATGATTGAACCTATCTTTGTATCATAATACTTTGCATTAGTATCAAATCCTGTGTTGTGAGATATATCTATAATGTTATCTCCTGAACCTTCCATTTCTAAATTTTTATATACTGAACTAAATGCAACGTAAGGATGTACATGTTTAGTATATAAATCTAAGATAGCTCCATCAGATAAACTGTCTATATCTGTGTTTCCTAGTGCTTCTCTTGTTTGTTTATTTATACCTGAACCATCTATTTCTTGTAATCTATTATTTATCATTGCTACATAGGTATCAGGGTCAGAAAATAAAGAACCTCTTTTAGCTGCCAAAAGTTCTCTTTTCATAACAGGTATGCTTTTTGCTTCTTCTTCTAATGTATTTTCTTGTACAAATTCTTTTATTTGTTTAGTTTCCTCTTCCATCTGTCCTTGTGGAGGTTCTATCTGTGTTTCAAAATTTTCTGTTCCTTCATAAATAGGAGTATTACCTTTTTTAATTCCGTAAGGGTCGTCTGTTACAAGTTGTTTTTCATCATTTTCATCAAGTTCTGTATCCATAACTGTCTCCCAATTATTGATACCATCATACATTTCTCCTCGTTTTTCAACCGTTCCTTGTTGTGCAACAATAACTGCTGCAATAGCATTTAATTCTGGTCTATCTAATGCTTCTTCTAAACTTTCATATCCGTCAAATATATCATATTTTTCTAATATCTTTTTCCATGTTGGGATTCTTATTTGCCATGGACCTCTTGAATCTCCTTCATCACCAGGAGTATTTGTAGCAACTTGTCTAGGATTGCTTTTAGTTTTTGGGTCGCCATGTTCAGCAAATGCAATAGCAATAAATCTTTTTATGTCTTCAGGATTTTCAGGGTCTAAATGTAGTTCATCACTAACAAATTCCATACCTTTTGTTTTTAAATAATTACCTGCATACTGTAAATACTCTTGTAACTGTTCTGCTGTATATTCTTCGTAATTTTCAGGTGCCATTAGAACGACTCCTCAAATTCCATAAAGTTGCTTTTAAATTGTTGAGCTTGTCCTCTTCTATTCATTAATTGTTGTCCTGCTAATATTCTTGGAGCTTCCTTACTTAAGAAAACTTTTTCAAGTTCTGCACCTATATCAAAAGGAGTTAACAAAGGTTTTCCTAATTGTTCTCTTGCTTCTTCTGCTGTTGGAAAAGTTGGAGTATAATTTACAGCAAAACCAGGGTCTTGAAAATCTTTACCATGTATTCTACTTTGTAAGTCTTCACTAGGTAATCTTCCTAATCCTACAAAATCAGCAAGTGTAACTTCATTCTTTTTAATTTCTATTTCTCTAGCTGCTGCTTGTGACCTTAATCCTGCAATAATACCTCCATATTGTTCATAGTCTGAAGCTGAAGGTATTAATCCTTTTGATAAAAATAATTCATCTATAGAATTTTTTACTTCTGATTCAGTAGGAGGTAATACTTCTGTACCAAATTCTTCTAAATGTTCTTTATATCCTTCTAGGTTTAATTCTTCATTTACACCTTTTCTAAATTCTATATAAGGTTTGAGTTGTCCCATTAAAGTAGGAGCATTATAATTTACATACACTCCATTTGTATTCATAGCGGATAAATCATTTGCTGCTGTCATTAAACTTCTAATAAAAGCAATCTCATTATTTTTAGCTTGAAAATCTACTTCTCCAGGAACAAAATTAAACTGTGTAGTATCTAAACCTAATTCAAGTAATTGTTGTTGAATTATAAATATTTCATTAGCTGTTTTATTTTCAAACACATCAGAATCTGCACCTCTATAAAAATGTGGAGAAACTCTTTCACCTGCTAAAGGATGGTCTTTACCATACCTAACAGCCTCCCATTTATCTTCAGCTTGATTATATTGCACATAATGATTAGTATCTTCATCAATTTGTGCATAAGGACCTGTGTAGTGTGATTTAGACCTAGATATATCTTCACCTTCATAAGTTATTTCCCTTATAGGTTCTGTTTCTGACATCCATTCTTCTCCTCCAGGTGTTTTGGGATTATTAGAACCGAATCCTTCAACTTCTACTCCATGTTCATTTTTTTTATACCAACTTGAATTATGCCAATCATTTACTTCTTTAATTATTTTTTCATATTGTTGTTCTACTGTTCCTTCTGCACTACCTAATGTAAAGTCAAAAGTTTTTCTTAAAGTTATTTCATCCCCACCTTGATAACCTTCTGGTATTTCTTCTGTTGTTGTTATTTCTATACTGTCTTGATTTTCTAATGCTAGTAAAAATTGTTTTAAATAATTTTGATAATCATAAGGAGTTTCTGCATTTTTTAAATTAGTTGCTAGTTCTTGTATCTCTTCATTTTCAAATTCTGAATAAATTATATCTGTTAATGACATTTCTTTTGCTTCTAATTGAGAATTACCAATAGATTCTTGTACAGGAATCATTATTGTCTTGTTTAAATCTGAAAATAAATCTTTCCAACTTTGCCTATATTGTTTTGATTTATCATATCCAATAAGTAAATTTATAATATCTTGAATAGATTGTTGCGTTATCATTCTTCTAACTCTTCCTCGTCATAATATCTTCTATTGTCTAATTCAGACCAAAAGTTACCGAGGTATATATCGATAAAATTAGTATCTGAATAATCTTTAGCTAAATCTCTAGCATAAGAATCAAGCAATATTCTCAACTGCTTAGTGTCTTCATGCTTACCGTTAAGTATAACATCCCTTTTTCCAGGCACACCTCTTGATTCGTATGATTGTTCTACACCATTAATTACTGCTGTAAATGTTCCTCCTTTTAACATAACACGTATTGCTTCATCTCTTTTATCTAAATATTTCTTTAAAGGTGTATATTCAGGAGATGCTTTTAATCTAGGTTCATTTTCCCATTTTCTAAAATCAAGAACTAATTGTGTAAATTCTGGTTGCGTAACAGATATACCAATATTTCCAAATAGTTTAACACCATATCTTCCTTCTATTTCAATTCTTTTATCAGTAATTGCATTTTGTAAAGCACCTTCATTTTTGATAGTTTTATCACGTTCAAGAATTTCTTTTTGTTCTTGATATTCATATTGAGCTAATGTTTGATTCATAGCTTTTTGATATTGTTCTGGTTCTAATTGGTCTGCACCATCTAAAAACGCAGCATAAGAAAATTCATCATCCCATGTATCCATGTGTATATAAATAGCTGTAGATGGATTTCTCTCCATAAGTTCTTTATTTTCTTTTAAAGACCAGAAAGCATAAGCTGATTTTTTAACAGGAAATCTACCTTCTTTCTTAACTGTTGCTTGTCTAAACGGTATTGGATTTAATCCATATCTATTTGCAAATTGTTGTGTAGTAATAAAATAATCAAAATCATTTGCTTCTAACATTTTTTGATATTGTGCAGATAAAACAGTTAATGCCCACCAAGTTCCATTTTTATCTTGTAATTCATATCTTGGTTGTATTGCTGTAGGGTACGCAAATTGAGCTAAACCTCTTATTCTCCAATGTGTTGCTGCAGCTTGTTCTGCTTCTATTAAAGCATCTTTCATAGATTGTTCATCTTCAGGGTCCCATTTCCCTGCATAATAATATAAAGTATATATATCCATTACAGTTTTAGCATAAGAAGCATCCATCTCGTCTGATTTTAATGAACCAAATGGTGTTGTTTTAAAAAACTTCTTCATCCATCCAGGCAATTCATCTCTAGGGTCTGCTGTTCCTCCTGGAGAATTAAAGTTTCCTAAAACAAAATCATTCAACCATTTAGGGAATGTTCTATATCTTGTAAAGAATTTTTGTGGCATAGTAACAACAGGTCCAAATCCTGGTGAAAATCCATTAGCAGATACTAGGTTTAATCCCTCTAAGAAACCATGTGGCTTTACTCTTACACCTTCTTCTGTTAAATCTTCTCCTAACATTCCACTTTGAAAAGGTCTAAATCCTAAAGCACCAGGTATTGCTGTCATACCAAACGTCATAACATTCATAACATCTATATAATTAAACATTAATTCTCCTGTAACAGGGTCTGTTTCAAAAAAAGCATTATTAGTATCCCACGGTTTAGCTTCTCTTCCTGCATCCATAGCTATACGTGTTCTGTTAAATTTAGCAGGATTTTCTAATACTAATTTACCCCATGTTTTTGCTACCTCTTGCCATATTTCAGGAAATGGAACATAAGTAGCCATAATGTCAGAAAGTACATGTCTATCACTACTTGAATAAAGTAAGTTCTTGACTTCGTCCATAGCTTGGTATTTCAATATCTCCATAGCTTGTTCAAGACTTGTTATAGAGTTTTCACCTTCACCAACGTTTGCTGCTTTAACTACATCATCCCACAAACTACTACCTTCTATCCAAGGTTTAGCACCTACTAAAAATTCATCTCTAACTTCTTTTGTCATAAAAGGAATAATATCTTGTGATAATGTATAAAATGACCATCTAAAAAATGGGTCTCTATTTAACCAATCTGAAGGTTTTTGTAATAATACACTATATCCTAAAGATAAAAACTCATCATATTTTGAATATGCTCCATCTTTTAATCTTCCATCAGGAGTTACATTAGAATTTGTATTATAAGCTATTCTTTTTGGTCCCATATCTAAATTGTATAAATCTTCCTTAAAAGATTTTTTAAATTTATTTCTAAATGCTTGAGCTTGTTCAGGTTTATTTCTTCTACTAATACTAAATTTTTGAATTAATTCATTAAAATCTTCCCCATCAATTACTCCACCATTTGCTATAAACTCTCTAACAGATTGGGAACCTTGTGTTAAGTCTGCACTAAATACTGGATATTTAGTAGTACCCTCAGCATTAGTCATTAATTCTCTTAATTGACTTTCTAATCTTATTTCATTACCAGTAAATTGACTAACTGCTTTTCTTGTTGGATTACCTTGCAATCTTCCTATTTCCCATTCAATATTACCTAACCAAAGTCTTAAGTTGTCTTCATCTAACAACATTTCACGAGTTCCTGGGTCATCACTCCAATTTATAAAATCTTGTATATATTTTTTACCATGTCTAGTTTCTGTAAAGTATTTAACAGCTTCTTCTACACCATCTCTTGCAACTATAATAAATGCAGGGTCTTTTGAATAATTCATCATTTCACCTATAAAACCTGTCCAAAATTCTTCTGTAATTTCTCCGTTTCTTAATTTGTCTGCCATGTGGTATATCTCTTCATCTGAACTTCTTTTACCTGTTCTAAATGTTTGCATTAAAGTATTCTCTGCCTGTGATTCTAAATAATAAGGGTCAACATTAAAAAATGAACCATCTGGTGCAGCTTGTGCAAATCCACCTTTTTTAGAAGTTATTAATTTTGCTGTCTTAAAATTTTCTTCAAACATATATTCCATTACTTCTCTTGCTACTTGAGTATTAAAAGTTATAGAATCTTCATCATCAAGTAACTTATGAACTTTTAATTTATACACGTCTCCTGAACTTTCAATTACATCCCATAATCCATTATCTAAATCTATTGTATCTATTATTGAACGAGTTAAATATACATACTCTTGCTGTCCTTTAATAGCCAAAGCTAAAGCATCTATTAATTCTTCTTTTGTTCCTCTTACTAATTCTTTTTTAGATATTCCAACATTTAAATTTATTTTGTTACCTGTTACATCTGTTATTAATCCGTGACTTTCTTTTTGTAATGCTTTTAATACATCTGGTTCCTGCATATATCCTTGTAATATTTCTTGTAATTCTTTTTCTGTTGAAAATTCAAAACTTTTTTCAAGATTTTTATTTATTCCTACAGCTATACCATTACCTGCTTGAAAGTCTAATTGTCCTGTAGAAACTCTACTCACGTTATTAAATGCACGTACTTGAACTACATCTTTTAATCTATTTATTTCATAACCTAAAAACCTTGCAGATTCTTCTATATCTTCTGGAGTTACTTTTTGTTTCTTTAATTTTTTTAATCCACCTTTAATTTCTTTTAATTGAAAATCTATTGTGGTATCAACATCTTTAATATAAGAAGCTAAATACGAATCTCCAACAATTCCTGACGGATTAACATTTAATCTTTTAAATTTAAGTACTCTTTCTATTTCATCATACGTTAAATTTTTTACTGAATCTTGCATTGCAGGAGTTCCTGTCATTTCAGCAATTTTACTTATCTCATCTCCTCTAATTGTTGTTGCAAAAAAATCTTCTCCCATACTTCCCATAAGTTGTATTGTTTGTTTTTTTGAAAAAGGATTATTAAATTTTAAAGATAATAACTCTAAAGGATGTGTAAATACAGATGGACCACCATATACAGCAGTACGAACTGCTTCTTCACCTGGTACACGAACAGCTAAAGCAAGTCTTAACATCCATCCAGGTTTTAAAACTTTTTGCATAAATACGTCACTATATACATATTCAGCTAAAGTAGCAGATGCTAATTCAGGAGTTGACCCTCTATAATTACTATCTTTAAATGCAGTTTTAGGAAATTTTCCTGTATCTACTATTTTTTTAGTTATAGATTCTTTTTCAGAGTTCCAACCATATAGTGCTTTATTTAATCCTTTAGCTTCTTTAGGAACTAATTTTCTATATTTATTTCCTGCTGTAGCAAGTTGTGTGTAATCCATTAATGCTACAAAGTTATCTGCAAATTGACTCATTACTAATGCTGTAGGTTCTGCAATTTGTTGAAACCTAGGTGTCTCTCTTCCTGCAGCTTCAGCTATAGGAGTAGTTTCTAAACTAGGATATTTAAATTTTGTTCCTGGAAAAATAATAGGATAGCCATCTTCATCATAGAAATATTTTTTATTTTCTTGTATTGTCGAAGATAAACGTTTATGTGCTTCTAATATTTTTTTAGCATCATCAGCACCCTCTGGAGAGTCTAAATATCTACCGTAATCTGGATTTTCTCTTTTAATAAAATGAAATATTTTTTCATTAAGTTCTGATACTACTTCTATTAAATCATCTGCAGTTTTTGTTGTAAGTATCTTAGCTATAAAATAATCTCTTGTTTCAGCATTTTCTCCCATAGTAGTTAAAAGTCCATCAATGTTTTCTACAGTTTCCTGTACATATCTTAAAGATGCAAATTTACTTGGTGCTAAATCAAAAAGTCTTGTAATTCCTCTTGGAAGTGCAAATTTTAATTGCCCACCCATTCCAACAATTCCTCTAAAAGGGTCATCTCCTTTTTCAATTAAACCTCCTGCTAATTTTTTAAAAGGACTTCCAGGTATTTTTCCAATACCTTTAATTAATTCTTCTCCAAGTGTTAGTGTTGTAGGAACCACACCTCTTCTTATTGGTGCAATATCTGTTGGTCCTAGTTTTTTAAATTTTTTAGCTAAACCTCCTGCTAACTCTCCTGTAACACTTTTTCTCATAGGTAATTTATTTACTTTAGATACAGGAAGTGCTTCTAATAATTCTTTCCCAACAAATTGACTTGTGTATGGTGCTGATGCTAATTTTGATAAATCTCCTTTTGTTAACATGCTTTCTACAATTTCTCTCATAGCATTTTTGTTTTTTACACTAGCTAACAATTCTAAAACTCTAGTATCTACTTTTCTAAAAGAAGGTATGTCTCTTAATCTTGATATACTATCGTTCTCTACTAAAGCATCTAAGAAATCATCACCCCATTTAGATTTAAGTACATCTTCTGCAGTTTTACCAAACATAAATTTTCTAGCATCTTTTCCTTTTTTTCCAAGAGTCATACTTTTTAATGCTCTACCAATAGTTTTAGGATTTTTTATTAGAAAATCATCTACTGCAGCTTTAGAAACTATTTTTTGTCCTGCAGTTTTTACACCAGAACCATAACCTAAAAGTAAGTTAATTGGGTCTGCTCCTAGTCTAAAAGCTCCATCAATAATAGTACTTGTAACTGCATATTTTAAATCTCCTTCTTTGCTAAATTGACCTGCAACAACACGACCTGGAGATATAGGAACGTGTTCTCCTTGAGGTGTTACATAGTTATATCTATATTCATCTTTTTTAAATTCCTCTGTAATAGGTGTTCCGTATTTATTTTCTGCTACTTTATATGCAGTTGTTGGTGATTCACCAAGTTTAATTTGTCTGTTATATTCATCTGTATCTTCTAATTTTACTGATTGTGGAACAATACCTGTTCCTAAATTTAAAGGTTCTCCTGCTTTCATTGCATCTCTAGCTCTTCTAAATTCAGTAGGTCCATAAGATTCTTTTGTTTGTTTCCATGTATCAGAAAATTGTTTGCTAAACATAGATTCTCTAACAGCATCACTCATTGCTTCTCCTGGCAATATTGAACCTGCTAAAGTTCCAAAAACAGCTTTAGAAACTGGAGTTTGTGTTTGTTGTGCTGCATATACAGTAGATTTAAAATTTTGAGATATGTTTTGAAATGGTGCATCTAGTGCTAAGAAACCTAATTGTGTTCCTCTTTTCCAGAAAGATGTAGATGTTGGTCTTATACTTCTTTGACTTTTCTCCATAGCTTTTTGTTGTTTTTGTGATAAATCTAATAATGTAGAATCATCATCTTGTAAGCCCATTAAACCACTATAAACAACAGCTCTTTTATCTAAATTAGGATATGTCCTTGATATACTTGCAATACTCTCTGCTAAATCTGGACTTATATTTCTTCTAAACTGTAATCTTTCATTTAAATTAGCTGTATTTTCTTCTGCTATAAACTCTCTAACCAGAGAAGGAGAATAGAATTTTAATCTGTATTCCATTATGCTCCAAGTAGTTCATCCCATATTGGGTCTGGAAATACAGCCTTTGCTTCTAATATAAAATTTTCTACAGTTTTTGTTTGTACAGGTTGTGGACCACTATCTCCCATTCCTATAGAAACCCCTGTAGTTATAGGTTCATTAGGATATTGTGTTCCTGCTCCAATATTTAATGGAGAAGGTATTCCTGGTGGTGGTACACCTGGAGACATTTGACCTCCAGTTGGACTTATAGCTCCTGCTTGTGCATCTAATGCTTTTGATTGTCCTGTTGGGTCGCCTTCTTTTCTTGGAGGTGCAACAATGTCTGCAAAAGCTCCACCACCTGTCATATCAGTAGCTTCATTTAATGCAGTATTTTTTCTACCTCTGTTATATTTGTTCGCCATAAATATCTTTTCCTAACTCTTCGTTAAATTCATAACCTACGTCAATATGTAAAAAATAATATGGTAAAGGTGTTGGTATTACATAAGTTGCAACCATTAGTCTATTTGATACAGAAGGTTCATTACCTGTAAATATATCAGTTGACCAATTTTCTTGATTAACCATATCCATAAACTTTTCTAAGATTTCTTTTTCATCCACCAGGAGGTCCTCCTTGTTGTCCCAAAGTTCCTAAAACTTGTTCTATACCAGGCAATCCTCCACCAGGTCCTGTTGGCATTTGAGGTCCACCCATTCCCATCATTGCTAACTCTTCAGGTGTTGGTTCTTCTCCCTGTGCTGTATAATATTTATCTAATATCTCAGACATTTTATGAGGATTTTTTCTTATCTCTATAGCTGCTAATGTTGCTTGTGCATTACCTTCTGCAGCTTGTGCCATAAGAGATTCAAACAATACTGTTTCTGCTTTCTCTGCATTTATTCTTTGTTGTATAGCAGTTATGTTTTCAAGACCATCAAGGTTTTCCTGTAACGTTTGTGTGTCAATAATACCTTGTTGTTTTAACTGTAATCCTGTTATAACTTTTTGTGGCTCATCAAATCCTGCCATTACTCCATATACTCTTCTTGTTGTGTACATTTCTGCAATATCACTTTCAGGAGTATATGTTTCTTTAAACGCAGTTCCATTTAAATATCCTGCTATCGGTTTTCTTTTCTTACCAAACAATTCAACATCATACTCTAGTCTTTTAGCATCTATTTCTTGTAACGCATCTGATATAACTGTTTGATACTCTCTTACGTGCATAGATGCAGATTGACCTAATTCTTCTAATCCTCTACCTGTAACAAATGAATTTGGAGATTGTCCGTCATCAGATACAGGATAAGCAGAACCTAATCGTAGATGTCTTTCTAATCTATCTACTTGTTGAAATAATTGATACGGTAAATTGTTAACAGGTTTTGATACATTTGAACCTGGTGTTAAATAGTTTACAGCAAATCTTCCTTTTCTATATTTACCTGATTCAATTTCACCAATAATATTAGTTTCGGTAAACACAGCGTCTTCCATAGCAATAGTTCCAAGAATATTAATCTTTGCCATATTAGCCATAAGTCCAACAATGTGATGAAACTGACTTTGCATTTGGTCAAATGCGAATCTTTTTGCAACAACAAAACAAGGACCGCTTTTTAATGGGTTAGGCATAAAGTCTATAATCTTTTTATTTTCTGGAAGAAAAACATACGTTCCTTCATTATCCATATACTCAACAACTACTTTTCCTTGACCACTTGAATTAGCCCAAGATTCACTACGTTTTGTATACACCATTCCAAGTGCAGATTGTTGTGCATCTTCAGTATCGTATATTATTGATTTAGCACTTGGATATTGTTTTGCTAAAACTTCATGTGGAACTTGCTGTATAATTGCAAGTTCTTTAGGTTGTTGGTCATTACCAAAATAACCAGGATAACATTTAAAAGGGTCTCTTAGTTTTGCACAAGGATATGGGATACCATTTTTTTCTTCATAACCTATAACCCAAACAGCAAATCCATAACCTGGCATCCATCTACCAACTTGAGGTAATTGTAAATGTAGTTTTTGATTCTTATCGAAAGCATGAACTATTCTTTCTAGTTTTTCTGCTTTCTTTTTACTTCTCTCTGAATCTTTTTCATTAAATACATCAATTTTTAAATCAGGACTTCTTCCTAGTTTTTGTGCAAATCTCTCTAAAGCAGAAAGCATTAGGTTAGGTGCAGGTAGTTCTGAAAACTCTAAAGATGATTTCTCACCTAATAGTGCTTTAACACCAGCCTGTCCACCATTTAAAATATCACGTACTCTGCTTCTATCAATAGCAGCATCTTGATTCATGTTTCTCAAGGTTGCTACCTTCTTAAAAAGTTGTTCTCCTGTATAAGGCATTTATCTCCAAATATCGTTATCTAGCTTACTTGTTTCATAATTAGTATAGCTTGGATTGTAGTCAGTACCTAGTTCTGCAAGACGTTCTTTTTGTAACCTTCTTACTGCTCTCATAGGGAACCAACTAGCCATAACTATGTCGGTCTTTGTACCTACTGTCTTTGATTTATTTTTAGCACTAGAAAAGTAAACTAACTGACTTGTTAAAAGATTTACTTTTTCTTGTGCATTTAATGTTTGGTAGGGTAAGTCTATAAGTTGTTCTTGGTACAGAGGTCTCATAGCAGTAACTCCATAGATAGGGTCAAATTTATTTGCATAAGTTTCATGTCCCTCTAAAAATACTCCATGTTGAGATGCAAACTCTCTAATACTTCTATCTTGTCTAATAGCTTTTTGAAAACCGTTTTCCTCTATAACCCAATGAGAACAATTATATTTCTGCCACCAATCTTTTATAACATGTAATGCTTGAGGGATACCTCCACCAAGGTTATTATCCATATCCACCATATACATTATGTTATTTCCTTTTTCATAAGCCCATAAAAACGCAGCTTGGTAGCCTGTTGAAGCAGGGTCCAATCCTGCAATAAGTTGAGTATGAGGTGGAATGTGTCCTATATCTCTTCTTTGGTTTCTACACATTTCAATCTCTTCTCTATCAAATAAAGAAAGTCCATCAGGCATAGCTACATTAAGATATACCATTTCATAGATGGCTCTACCACCTGTAGTTTCCGCAGCTCTTTTTCTATCCATTAACCAATTAAAACTTCTTTTACCTTTCCATAACATACAGTCTTGATGTTCATCTTCATTCCAATCAGGTAATGTACATCCTGTATCATGTGCTTCTTCAACTGTTGTTTTCCAAGATTCGTTATCTAACAAGTGATGATATAAGTCATCATGGTGTTGTCTTGAACCTATTACAATTACGGCAGTATGGTCTTCTTTACGACTTGACAATGTAGTTGTCCACCAATTTCTAGTGTTCTCTCGTGAAGAAGGTTGCATAGTAGAACTGTGGTCCTCGACATCATCACAGATAATGAGGTCACAATCTCTTGAAAGTATCTTTCCCCCTCTTCCCAACCCAACAATCGTAGGTGATTTAATACCAGACACAGTACGAGTAGCCACGGTAAATTGGTTTTGAGTCCAGGTCTTACCAGTTCGAGACGTAGGCTTAAAACTTCTACCAGGTCCACAAATTTCCTCAACAAGAAGTTCATTGTTTTCCAGAGTGTCAAGCACAGCACCAACGCTGTTCTTTGAAATCTCTTCATTTCCACCTACCCATAAAATTCTTATATTTGGATTTTTGCATATTAACCATACTGTGAAATGTATTAACAGTTCTGTCTTGCCGTGTCGTGGAGGAGACAATATCATTTGTTGCCCACCTTCGTCTAATGCTTCTAAAAGTGAATCTATCCACTTTAAATGAAATTTGGGAGTTTCGTATGGTAATCCTTGTTCGGTTAAGAAGTATCTATCTCTAAACTTAGAGAAGTCTTTAAGAGTTTCGGATGCAACAGGCGGAAGCTCCCAAGTGTCTTGGGCTTGTTTGATTTGTTTATCTTCCAGGAATGCTGAGTATGCCATTGATACTGCACCTGGCGTTGTTTCAAGAAGTCTTGCCACATCTGCAATGGTATTTTTCTTATCAAGAATATCTTGTGCAAGACCTGACTCAACAATATCATTATAGACCGTACCTCTACGGCTTTGAACGTTTTTCTTTTCAACCTCGCTAGGTATATTAAGTGTTTCTTCATCCTGTTGCCACTCTTTCCCCAGTTTAGCAGCTCTCTTCTTCTGCATCTGTATTCTGTTAGAACATCTGTCGCTGCAAAATTTCCTCCTCCCTGTTGGAAGCATACGTTTGCAACCTGCTGCGTAGCAGATTCTTCGCTTGTCATTCATTAAGTTACTTTCTCTTAGGTTTTCTTTTAGAAGAGTAGCTTTTCTTTTTTCCTGTTTTTGTATAAGGCATATAAATACTATAACATAGGCTGTAAAAAAAATTTTCTTATTACTTAAGGTATCTCTAAAGGGAGGTGGCAGGGTTTTAACCTGCGTTATATTTTGTTAGTTGCCTAGCAAAATAAACTTGGTCACCTCCAATTTTAGAGTCACCCTCTCTTGCGAGAGGATGGATTATCGTACTGAAAGGAGGCTAAACAAAGGAAAGGAATCCTAAAAGTTTAGTTAGTTTGATTTTAATATGTTTTCTGTTAAGATACAAGTTATTAAATCGTACAAATAGGATATTTTTCTAGCTCTTAGGAAAAGAATATCTGATAAGAACATCAATAAAGTGGACTAGCTAGACCATCATAACTAGGGTTAAAGCCTATTACTTCATAATATAAAATAAGTCATAAATAGATTTGTTATCGGTTTGGGAGGGATGACACAGGGTAAGAAGTACTCATTATCTTTACTTGCTTAAATGAAAAGCAAACATAAAAAAGCCATATAAGAGGTACCTACAACATATAGTACCACTATATCTAGTACCTGTTAACAGCATATTCCTAGAGGTTCTACTACATAAAGGAGACCCCGCCAGATTGAACCCTGCCATGTGAAAGATGACACAGTTACTGCCTAGCCACCAGAAGAATATCCAGTATATACCACACAATATATAGTATGTGTGTGTGATTGCACTAGATATGGTATAGAAATGTACCTAGTTTGATTGAGAACAGGGGATAATCAGTTAAACTTGTATCCCAGAACAACAGATGCAGTTGAAATCCAGATAAAATAGGCATAAGAAAACCCCACTTAGTTTTAATTGAGAGTGCAAAAGTAACTAAGCAGGGCTTTCTAGTAATGTAACAATGGGAAAATTACATTACAATAGTCTTTTTAAAGTATCAAGAGCTTGATTAATTTCTTTCTGTCTCTCCTCATTTTCTTGTACTTTTTCAGCTATTTCTCTTAATTTATTTAACCTAATCTCGCTAGGTGTCAATTCCTCAAGAGTAATATCTTCTTTATTCTTAGCCATTATTTTCCTACTTTCTTTTAATATTTTTCATATAAATCAATTATATAATCTTTACCGAAAGTTTCATTAATTACCTCTTCACATAGATGAGCAATATATTTTTTATTACTTTCTATGAAGCTAGTAATTACTTTTCTTTCTAGTTCTTCAAATTCTTTACTTTCTAAATTATTAGAAAGATTATCTAAACTACTTTTAATCTTCATTAGTTCTATTTTTAATGATTCTTTATTCATTATTTACCCTTTCTTAATAACCAATCCATTTTCTCTTAGGTGTTTTTTACAAGCCTGTAAATCACTAACAACTCTAATTATATTTTCTTCTTCATCTACTTCACACTTCCAATAAGTATTTTTATAACAAGTGTCATCTTTATCTACGCAAGATAAATTATTATTCACTAACCATTTTATTTTCATTATTTACCTCATTTCATTTACTTAATAAAAGAATACTAGATAATAATATTTATGCAACAACTATTGACAATATATTTAAGATATGCCTATAATAAAAAAGTACTAAAAATGGAGAAAGAATAATGGCAAAAAACGAATTACCTAAAGAGTTAAAAGAACTCTATGAGGAAAGGGAAAGAGTTAGAAGTACCTTACATGCAAAGGCAACCGAACTTGGTTGTGATATGCAGTTAGCCAATTCAGTTTTAGGAATTGGAAAGCAAATAGACATTCTTATAGGCAACATTGTGTTATCTATGGGAGAAGATGAAGGCACTAATTATGTGCAAAGCGTAATTGATAGTGTCAAAGAAGTACAGGGAAAGGAATAAAAGTGCATAGAAAACATTTCAAAGCTATTGCAAATGTTATTAAAAATATGAAGACAAAGCCGAATGCAGATAAAGACTTTATATTTTATATGGCATTAGAACTTGGAAAAACTTTCAAGGAATTTAATAGCAATTTTGATGAAGAAAAGTTTATGTCTGCTTGTGGATATGAAAAATCTCAAGAAGTTGTAAACATATAACGACAAGATGTTATATTTAATAATATGAAAGACAGATAAAAAAGTTATCTATCGTGAGTAAGAGTAAGTAATTACAGCCCTGTTGGTCTTACGACTGAAAACGGTAGGTAGCTTGTAGCACATAAGAATACTCTAAATAACCATAACAACTTGCAAGTTGAAAATTAAAGCAGAGTTCTCCTTGTGTGTTACAAGCTATCTATTGATAGCAGGTTAAGTAAAAGAAAAGAGGAAAAATTGTCAGATAATAATGAATTATTTGTTGATGAGTGGAGTGGAAGTCAATACGAACTAGACGAAAACGGATTAGTTCAAAATTTACGACCAAGTAACGAAATTAACTATAATAAATTTGATAATGAGGATATAAAACTAATGAATAGTTTTGGAAACTTCAATTCTATTAGAACTATAAACGAAAAAGCAAAAATAACTTTTTTAGGAGATAGTATTTTAGATTGTGATTCTTACACAAAGTCAAATAAGACAACTATTGACTTTATGTTAGATAATATCCAAATACAAGGAATTAGTAAAAAGGATAAGGAAGAGCTAGTAAACGACCAAACTGTGGACGGATACACAATATATAATGTGCTTGATAGTTGCAAAGATGTAAACGACAACTCAGAGTATGTTGTTATCTCAGCAGGTGGAAACGATTTATTAGGTGCTTTACCTTTATTATCAAAACAAGTTGACACTAACGAAATGTTAGCACTATTAAATAGAGAATTAGACAAATATTTGAGTGCTTACAAAACAGTTATTGGAAAACTAAAGAAAAAAGGCAGAAAGTTTATGCTGTTAACTGTTTATGACGGAAACCCAGCATACGACAACAGCCAATTTCAAGGAATTGAAGATATAGTTGAAACTGTAATATCAATGTGGAACGATAGATTATATCGTTTAGCAAGTGATTTAGATTATGTAGAAGTAGTTGATACAAGAAATGTAATGGACGAAACTTGCTACTACAACGATATTGAGCCAAATGATAAAGGTGCTAAACGAATAGGTAAGCAAATATTTAATTGGTTATGGTACAACAACGCCTTTAAAGAACTGAAAGGTATCTAATGGAATGTAGATTATGTGAAGAAAGTTATCCAAGAATTAGTATGACTAATGGTATATGTTCTATGTGTATGCAATTACATAGTAAAGCAGAATTAGTTGGATTGTTAGAAGAATAAAGAAAGAGAGGAATAAATAATGAGTGCTGAATTACAAACATTAAGCATAGCATTGACTACTTTTGTTATAGGTTGGTTGTTACATCAAACTACTGATGTAGCTGTATGGATAGGATTAAAAAAAGAAAAGAGGAAGAATGATTGAAAGAGATATGAAAGTAGAAAAGATAACTTTATTAGTATCAAGTCCTTTAGATACAATAGCATTTGATAGGATAATTTCTACAATTCAAGAGGGAGAAATTATGGGAGAGTATAAACTAATCCATTATAAAAATCCTACTGAATTTAAGTTGGAAGAAACTAGTACTAGATGAGGAGAATAAATAATGACAGTTAAAGAATATTATGTTTTTGAAACTACAACTAAACGATATACAGTTAAAGCTAATAGTAAAGAACAAGCTATTCAAGATATGGAATATGAACGAGATACAGTTGATAAACCAAATACAAAAGTCATAGACAGAGAAGTTGAGGTAATAGTAAAATGAGTAAATGTTGTATATGTGGAAAGATACTTTCTTCATTAGATAATCACAACGCAGAGCCACTAGCTAAAGGTAGATGTTGTGGTGCTTGTAATACATTAGTCATACAAAAAAGACTTATTGATATTCAAATAGCACAATCCAAGAGCAGTAAATGAGTTTAGGAAAACCAAAAGCTGATGAGTGGATAATGTTATTTACCCCTATGTGTATTCATTGTGGAACACATGGATATGTCAGAGTTAGAAAACAAGATTATAAAATATGGAAATATACTTCAAGACATCTTAGACCATTAGTTCAAGACTTGTTCCCTTATATTCATAAAGATTATAGAGAACAAATAATGACAGGAACACACCCAAGATGTTTTATTGAAATGTTTGGAGAGGAAGAGTAATGGCTAAAGAATATTATGTTCATAAAATTACATTACAAGACGGCTATGGAAATTTGTATGATTATCAAAGTGATTATATAAATGAGAACTTATCTATTGATGAAAGATACGACACAATAACACTAATTAAAAAGGAAGAGTAATGGCTATTAGTAGAGAATGTGTTGATTATTTTAGAGGTATTGAAGTTCCTAAAGACACAATTAAAACTCAAAGAGATTTATACGAGTGGGCATTAGTAACTTTTAGAGATGATAGACCATTAGCAAACTATGAACTTACATTTAAGCTAAGAATGACAAGGCATGGTGGTATTCTGTTTAATTTAAGACAAGATAATTGGATAATAGAAACTCTTGGTGGAGGAAAAGACAGCAAATATAGGTTACTTGCAACACCAAAAGAAGAGTTGAAACTGTTTACAAAATAGAAAATAGCTATTAACATAGTAAATAGATGTTCACAATAATAACAACGAGCATAGATGGAACGCAGAAACAATTTTTCTGTGAGTCATACGCAGAAACCTTGAAAATTGTGTCAAGGTTGAAAGACTATCCTCAAAAACACTTCTCAACGCAAGTGTTAAGAGAGGATAATGAACTTATAAAGATATAAGTTTTAGAATAACTGATTTTTTTAAAGGAGGAATGTGGTTAAAGAAGTAAAAATATATGGTAAAGAATTAAATGAAAACTCATCTGATTCAATAATTAAATTAACTTGTGATTTTATAAACAAAGAAATTGTAGATAATAAAAAAGAAAGAATACAAGTTACAAGTGAAAGGAAAAAACTTATGGAATTTCTAATAGACATTGGTTGGTCTGTGTCAGCAGTTGCAAAAGTTTTTAATATAACAAGACAAAGAGTTTATAGGATATTGTCAAAGGAGGATAAGTAATGGCTTGGCAAGATGAGTACGAAAATGTAGAGGATAGGTTAGTTAAGTTTTGGAAAGATAATCCAAACGGAAGAATTGAAACAGAACCAACCTACACTTCAGAGGACGCAAAAGTAATTGTTATCAGAGCTTTAGTTTATAAAGATATTAATGATGTAAACCCAGTATCAACTGGCATAGCAGAAGAAACTAAAGGACAAGGTAATGCTTATGTAAATAATACTTCATGGGTTGAAAATTGTGAAACTTCTGCTATCGGTAGAGCTTTAGCTAATTGGATGTATCAAGGTAGTGGTAAAAAACGCCCATCTATACAGGAAATGACTAAGACTCAAAAATTTAAAGACGATAATATCAAAGTAGAAAAAGTTGATATGCGTAAAAAAGAGAATCAACCTACTGAAGAAGAAAAAGCAAAGATGGAAAAGGTAGCTGATGAAATGGTATCAGAGCCTAAGACACCTACAGGGAAAGATAAGAAAAATGCAGAGCAAATGAATCATGTTATGCAAGAAGTTTGTAGTGATGAAAAGCAACGCAAGGAAATTCAGGCAACTGTTTACTCAAGACTTGTTGATGAAGATGGATTCATGGAAGATGTAGAGAAATGGTCTAGTGATATGATGACTCAATTTCTTGATGAATTTGAGCAGATGTATCAAGGAACAACAGGTAATATTAATAATGTAAATGAAGTATTTGAAACAGAAGAGATTGAAGAAGGAGGTGGAGATATGAGCAATTATGGAGGAGAAAATCCTGCTAGTGAAGGTCAAATGAAATGGGTTAATGACATTATGAGAAAAGCACAAGATAAACTTGACGCAGATAGTGTTAAAGAACTTAAAGCAATCTATGGAGATGGAAACCTAACAGGGACACAAGCTAGTGAAATTATTACTAATTGGAATGATAAGGTTAGCTAATGGCAAATGATTTAGAACTTATATCACACGGATTAGATAAACTTATTAACAAACTACAGAAACGCCATCCTGACCATGATTTTACTGAAAAAAGTAAACCAAGGAGGAAACATTTCTGTAGTTTAAAAAATGATAATCCTAAAGAATGGGCAACAGATATGGATGGCAATGACTTCTGTATAAAACAATATAAAGAAGTTACAGAGGAAAATTGGACTATCTACAAAATAAAAACTTGTTACGCAGTTATTAGAACTGCTGAACAAAAGGAGCTTATGAAGAAAGGAGCTTTTTAAATGGCTAAGAAAAAGAAAATAAAAAATAAACCTAACTTATTCCAACATCCACAAGTTATGAAAGAGTGGGCAATGGAAGTATCAGAGTCTTGTGGAAGTTTAATAACAGGACAGCAACCTAATGTTTCTAAACTTCAGGCATTAATAGATAAATTTATAAAAGATTACAATGTTAATTTAATGGCTGTTGAGATGCAAAAAAGAGATGGAAAGCCAACACAAAAAGAACTAGAAGAAATGTTTAAAGGTCTGCCTGAAGAGGAAGTTGAAAGACTAAAAGGACTTATGAAAAATGAGGAGGAAGAATAATGGATAGTATTTATAAATTTATTATGAATAGATTAGGAGATATATTAGAGAAACTTGACTATCCGAGAGAAACAACATTTAAAAAAACTGTCCATAGGTTAACTAGGAAAGTCTATGATAAAGTATTTGAAAGACGACATGGTATGAGTCCTTATGACCCAAAAGCTAGATGCGACCATGACTTATACATGGAACAATTAGAATATCAGGAACGTCAGGATATGTATTGAGCCACCCAGTTCCTGGACAAAGTTATTATTGTGAGGATTGTCAAGAATTATTGGAAGACGAACCTCATAAATGTATTCATGTAACAGGTAATATCTAAATCACAATATCTTTAAGTTATCCCAACCTTTAGCATTAATAGTAAAGGTCAACACCCCTGGATGGGACCAAAGACCTGTTCTCTCTGTAAAATCTATACTCTTATCTAAACTTCCACATTGAAACCAAGTCCTATCTCCTTGTTGCTTGGCTCTGAAGTGGTGGTAATGAGCAGTCACTAAAATTTTACTATCTCCTGCAGGAAGGAAACCATACATTTGTCCCTTCCACCAATTTTCTATCTTGTTTTCAGGATTACCGCCTGGTCCACCTGACATATGACCATGAGTATAAGAACAACTAATGCCTTTAACGGTAGTAGAAAAGTGAAAGCCTTCAGGTATTTCAACTTTAACTTTTTTAAACCTTTCTTTATTAGCATTAAATATTTCTTTCATTATCTCTAGGTGCATTGTATCTGAGTTATCTAAGCGAGATGTTAGAACCTGCCCTTTACCACTTCTTGTCATTTCACCATGATTTCCTGGGACCCCTGTCAAAATAATTTTATCTACTAAAGGTAAGAAAGTTTCAACAGTATTAAATATCATATTTCTAGCTAGTGCATATTGTTCCATCAAAGAAAGTTCAACATTAAATGGTTGGCTATCAAAGTAATTCATACTACAATTTTCTGTGAGGTCTCCCATTCCCACTAAATGTACCTCATCTATTGCAACACCAATTTTTCTTAGTTGTTTAATACGTGCAACTGCATCTTGTAAAGCTATTTCATAACGATTCAACATGGCTTCAACACCGTAATCACTCTTTCCAACCTGCCAATCTGACATAAAAAACATGAAAGCTGTGTCTCCACCATACATTTTTGTTTGTAAAGGTGGTTTTTTAGATGCTTTTTTTAATAATTCTTTAAAATACTTGTCATGTCCAGGCTTTTTCTTCCTAACAATGCCTTTAAAAGCATGAAAAGTCTCAACATGTCCTCCTTTTAGCTGTGTATTCCATGATGATACCTTTACAGCACCTTCTATTTCGTATTTTTTAGGGTCAAATCCCCATTCTTGTAAGATTTCGTCATACTTACTCTTAAAATCTGGGTCTGTTCCAACGTGAGTAATCTCACCGATACCTGTTAAATCATTAACTTCTATACCTGGTTTCCAACCTGATTTATAAAAGTTGTTACCAATTTCGTTAGGTATTGGTTTCTTTTTATGTGACATGAAGCCCTCCTTTTCCTGTTCAATAACAGTTTACAGGACTTCTGTGACAAATATGTTATTTAGAAATTTGTTTTTTAGCGTATGTCTTAACTACTGACAATGCTGCACCGCCACCACTGAGGGCTGCTAACTGAACTACTTCAGCGTCAACACCAACTAATGGGGCAACTGTTAAGGCACCAATAAAACATTCTATGAATGTCCAAACGCACCTTTCAATCATATCTTTGAGTTCTTCACTCATTTCATAACTCCATGCTTCATTCCAAGGGGTCCACGCCACATCCTTCTTGAATGTACCTTTAGAGGTTCTTGCTCTCTTCGCTTTTTTTAACATTAACTTAATATCCTCCACTTCAATTTAGCTTTTTGTTTTTTGCTTAAGTTTATTTTACTATATTCTATGGTAACTTTCTCACCATTTAATAAAGCATCTCGTACTTTAGGGTACATTTTCTTATATGCAACCTTAGAACTACCAACAAATCCATTAAAATTGACATCTAAATCCTGTTGAGTATCACCTAAAATTAAACAACCGCTCGTATGCTCGTCCGTATTCCCTTGATGCACCAAAATCCACTCAAATCCAGGGATATTTTGTACATGAAGCATACCTTTATGAAATTCTGCTCCGTATTTACCTAAATATCTATTTGAAAATCCACCTTCATTCCTTAATTTTATTTCGTATGTACCTTCAGGTATGCAGGTTTCGTGTTTTACTTTAACATCTCTATACTCATCTTCTAGTGTATAGCATTCAAAAACACCATCAATAAACAACAAACCATTGGTTGCATCTTTACCGAATTGGTGTCTTATAACTTGTAGTTTCATATTAGCTCCTATCTTTTTGGGTATCTACAATGACAAATGGTCACATTTGTATAACCATTCTCAGCTTTATATGATACACACTTACTATCTACTTGCTGATTTTTTGCCAACTTCACTCTTACCTTTTCTAAATCCTATAGTTAATAACCATACACCTAATGTAATTAAAGTCGCAAGACCTGTAACCTGTTGAGCTGAACCAGTAAGAGTAAGCGTAGCAATAACTAAACCTACTAAAGTCCAACTAAGATTCAAAGTTTCTTTAATTATTTCAATGAGCCACGCCCATATCTTTTTAAACATTATGACTTCCTTAATACAAATGCTGCCATGCTAACTATTCTAGTTAAAATAACTGGGACTACAACTTCTTGAGCTTTTTCTCTCTGGTCTGTTGTCATATCA
>Ga0098040_1000157_pt1 | contig 33163 bp, 32 predicted proteins | sample 7_EtaG_FD_75065 | JGI IMG/M metagenome (GOLD analysis project Ga0098040, IMG submission 75065) | Marine viral communities from the Subarctic Pacific Ocean - 7_ETSP_OMZ_AT15161 metaG | ecosystem: Environmental > Aquatic > Marine > Oceanic | place: Pacific Ocean | collected 2015-01-08
CAGAAGTTTTTAAGGGTATCAATTCATCACTTCTTGGTATTAGTAGTGATTTAAATGCGATTCAGAATTTAATAGTTGAAGATGCAAAGTTTGATTTAAAAGCATCTGATGCTGATAAATTACAAACAGACAGAGATAAGGATAAGACTGCTAAGTTAAACAAAGAAGGTTTTCTTGAGAGAGGTGTTAATGCTCTTAAGAGTGGAGCTAAAACAGTAACGAAAGGTATAACGAATTCTTTTGCAAAATTCTTTGAAGCACTGGCTTTAATTTTTGGCGGTTGGATGGTAGATAAAGTTGGGGATGCAATAATAGCATGGAATGAAGGGGATACTGATAAGTTAAAGGATATTGCTACAGAAGTTGGTAAAGCATTGGCGGCCCTAGGTGGCACATTTCTTGCTGTCAGTGTTGGTGTACCATTAGTTACATCTATACTTACAGGTTTAGGTATGAGGATGTTATTTGGTGGTGGAGCAGCAGCAGGAGGATTTTCTGGTATTGCAGGTTGGTTTACTGGAACAATGGTGCCATTTTTAATAGCGGCAGCACCATGGATTCTTTTGATTTCTGGTATAGGAGCTTTGACATATTGGGGTGTAAATGAAATAAAGAAATGGAAAGAGGAGGATGCTCAGAAACAAGATGAAGCAGCTGCTGGAGCAAAGTTCAGGCGACTGCTACAGGAAGGAGAGTTAAGAACATCTAGTCCGTCTCATACTGGAGAATGGGGATATACTCAGCGTATAGAAATGTCAGCTACCCCACCTCCTTTGTGGGATTTTGGTAATCGAAGAGCATATGATAAACAAATAAGAAGTATAAAAAAGATGTATGATGAGAATCCATATTGGTTTCTTAAGGATATGCCTGGATTTGAAGGCAAAGGAAGTGATAATTGGACTAGCATGGAGAGGCATCGGCAGCATCTTCTTGATCGGATTGCTGATAAAGAAGCAGATATTGAGTCATTAAAAGCAATTGCAAGACCAGGAGATCAACCTCAGAAACAATTAGCTCGATATAAGAAGGAGCTTGCAGAATTAAATAAAATTAAAGCCGCTTTAGAGAAGCATATGGCGACAAAACCCAAACCAGATGCCGAGACAAGACTTTCTTCATTACAACAGATACAACTTGATACGATGGCGAGCAGACTTGCTAAAACTGGATTGAATGATGAACAAATTGACAAAAAATTGCGAGAATATATTGCAAATAAGGGATGGGTAATAGGAGAAGGGCAATCACTAAGGTATCAGAGTAAGACTAAGACAAAAGATGATGATGAACTTAAAGTACTTCTTAGTGAGGTGACTGGTAGTTTTGTTGATGGAGAAGTTGTTACTGGTGCTTTTGGTAAAGAGACTGGAGTAGTTAAATCTTGGGATGCAAATCGAAGGGAACTTACTCTTATTAATCGTACTGGTGCTTTTAGTTCTGATGAGACTCTTGTTGGATCACAAAGTAAGGCAAAAGGAGTTGCTACTTCATTAACAGGTAATGTTTTGGGTAAGAATCCAATATTGCCAGCGATAAAAGAGTTGCATAATGAAAAACTTTATAATAATGGTGCAGGTAAACCTGTTGATGAAATTAGTTCTGAAACATCTAATAGGTCAAATACAATTGCTCAAATTAGTACCGATACAAGTGGGTCTCCTTCAATTGAAATTGTTCCTGTTGTTGCTACAGGTGAGAAAAATAATACTAAGACTCCATTAGTAACTAATGGAGAGGCTACAACTGCGTTAGTTTTAATAACAAGTAATGGTGCAAATGATTATAATGTGTATCCTCAATATGTGTATGGTATTGAGGTAGCATAATGTCCGATTTAATTCCAAATCGCGAAGCATTTACATTTTTTTCTTTTGGATTAAGTGCAATTAAAGATACTACTGAAGGACTTAAGAAAGTATTTCAGTCTAGGATAACAATAAAAAAAGATAAGATTAAAAAGAATAAGGTTAAAGCTGCAAGAGTATTTAATAAGAAAAGGAGAGATGCTAAGGAAAAATTCATTGAGCAGAAATCTACACCATTATCATCTGGATCTTCTGGTGGAAGAGAACTTATTAGTAGTACTAAGAATTGGTGGGAAGGTGTATTAAATGCTATTATATTTCTTTTTTCTGGATGGCTTCTTGATAAATTACCTAAAATTATAGAGGAAGTTATTAAAGCATGGAACTTGGCATCTGCTATTTGGAAGGCTGTTAGTACTTTTTATCAAAGTGTTTTGAAGAGTGCAACAGCTCTTAGTGAGGTTGCTAAGCAATATATGGATGATGTTAGTAAAGGTAAACTTCTTGGTAGTGATGAATTAACAGAAAAATATGACGCTTTAAAAAAAGCAGCTGATGATGTTGGTAAAGATTGGGATAAAGCAATGGCAGGTGTTGATTCGGCACTTGCAGCATATAGTGATATTAATATGGATCCTTCAAATGTACCAACAGCACCTGGTAGTATTGATTTATCAGAAAATCCTGAAGATCCAACAGGTCAGCAGATGTTTGATTATTTGATGACGAAACCTGGAATGACTGAGAATAAAGCTGCAGGTATTGTAGCGAATGTTCATGGTGAATCAGGTTTTGATACAGATATTAGATCAGGTGATGATGGTGGACCTGGTGGACTATTCCAGATGAAAGGTGGTCGTGGCCTTGCGATGGAAAAGGCCGTTCCAAATTGGGAGACGAATTGGAAGGGGCAGGTTGACTATATGTTAAGGAGTGATCGTGCTCCTGAATATATGAGTAAGGCATATAGCAGTCGAGAAAGTGCTGCTGAAGCATTTATGCTTATGGTTGAGAGACCTCATGCTAAACATCGATCATCAAGAACTATTAAACATAATAAGTATTTGAATAGGGCTAATTTACATACTCGTCGAGGGGATGGAGTAAGAAATGTAATTACTCCTAGTGGTCTTGGTTTAGATCATTATAGAAGACCTATTGTTTTAAATCCTGACGCAGCAAAAGGATGGAAGGATGTTGTTGCTGCAGCAGCTGCTCAGGGTGTTGATCTTCCTAAAGATGTAACATCTTCTTATAGGACACCAGCAGAACAAGAAGCATTAATTAATGATCCAAATGCAATGACACCTGCTTCAGTAGATACATCTCCTCATGTTCAGGGATGGGCAGTTGATATTAGTGTTGGTACTCCTGGTTGGAATTGGCTGAAGAAGAATGGTGCAAAATATGGATGGAGATGGAATACAAATCCAAAGGATCCTGTTCATTTTGATTATATGCGTGGTAATTCTGATAATAATTATTGGAAACAAAGAGGTAGAAATAATTGGATGAGAAAAGGAGATGGTGCAAAAGATAAAGTAAATGGTTTAAGAACTAGTGTTGGTAATAAAATTATAGTGCCTATGCCAATAAATACACCTGGAGCAACCACTCCACCTCAGACTAAATATAATTTACCGCCACATGTCGCAGCACCAACACCAGAAAGTAGTGGCCCAAATTTATTTCAGATTCTGAGTATAATTAATCGTGCGTTTAGTTAGATGGCTAATGCTTCTCCAACTCAAGGGTCTACCTTTGAAAAAATAACTATTCACTCTAACCCAGACGGAGATAAACCGCCTAAAACTGTTGATTTGCGTATGGGTGTAAGTATTCAGTATTTTGAGGATTTATTTTCTCCAGTCATAACTGCCATAATGAATGTGCAGAATACTTCTGCACTTGATGGTAGAGGAATTTATAATAGTCTTCCAATTAGGGGTGGAGAGAAAGTTGTGATTTCTATAACTACTCCTATTGAAATTTTTAGAGAGAAAACTCCTGGTGAATTTAATATTACTCTATATGTTGATAAAGTAACTGATTATAAACAAGAGAAACAGCAAGAGAATTTTATATTGCATTTGGTTTCAAAGGAAGGTCTTACAAATTTAAATAAAAGGGTGTTTAAAAAGTATAAGGCTAAAAGAATTGATGAGGTAATTAAAGATTTTTTAGATTTACTTGAATGTGAAGAGATTGATGGGGGAATTGAAAAGACAGTTAATAGTTATAATTTTATTGGTAATATGAGAAAGCCATTAACGCTTGCTCCAATGTTAGCAGCTAGGGGAATTCCTGAAAATGCAAAAGATGCTAGTGCTGGATTCTTTTTATGGCAGACAAGAAAGGGTATGAGGTTTAGGTCTGTTGAAACTATTGCTGAGAATAAAAAGGTATCTCAGGAGTATGTTTTTGATAGGGGTAATTTCCCATTAGAATCCCCAGAGAAATCTTTTAAAAAGATTTTGAGTTATGTTGTTGATAATAATAATAATATAACAGGATCTCAAAGAAGTGGTGAGTACTCTACTTATAGGATATATTGGAATCCACATACATTTGAGTTTACTCAACCTCATGTGTCTGTGTTTAGAGCAGATGATAAGCAAGCATCTTTAGGTACAGAAAAGGAACCTGCTCCACCTGTTGCTTCTCCAGATAATATTCCTAAGCTAGAAATGGCACATAGAATTATAAGTGGAATTTATAATGTTGGGACTTTAGAAGAGATTGTTGATCCTGCTAAGGTAGGTGCTGCTCCAACAACGATTAATATGGATAATACTAAAGATATAGCACAGTCTATATCACGCTATAATAGTATATTTTCACAGTCCATGACATTACAGATACCATGTAATGTCTCTTTGTGTGCAGGTGATGTGATTCGTTGTTTATTTCCTCAAGTTAGTGCGGAAGAGGAAGTAGATGATGCTCAAAGTGGACTATATATTATTAAGGAGATTACCCACTTCTTTTCTGGTAATAAATCTCTTTCAGCAATGAAGGTTATTAGAGACAAATCAGGGTATCAACGAGGAAGTCAATGACTAAAAATCACGATTTAGAACATGAAGTTTACATTGATCCTAAAGATCACAAAGAACATATCAATCATGGTATGGTTGAATATACTGAAGAAGATTTAAAGATGAGTGGATTCATGCAGAATCATGAAGGTGATGAAGATGATGGTTGGAAGTCCAGGCATCAGGATAAGCAATTAGATCAGTATTGTGACAATCATCCTGATGCATTTGAATGTAGGGTATACGACGACTAATGAGCATAGAAGAGTCTTTACTAGGTAACAGTCAATTTTTAGGCAGGGACGGATTCCGTTGGTGGATCGGTCAAGTTGCTCCTAGGGAAGTTCAGGAGGACCAGTTAAATGAAGGTAAGGGGTGGGGCAATAGGTATAAGGTTCGTATTATGGGGCATCACCCATTTACGGAGGATCTAAAAACATCAGATTTGCCTTGGGCAATTACACTACTACCCACTACAGCAGGTAGTGGTGCTGCTAACTATGCAACATCTACAGTTTTACAACAAGGTGATGTTTGTTTTGGATTCTTTCTAGATGGGGATGAAGCTCAGGTTCCTTGTGTTCTTGGGCATTTTTCACGGACATCAGGTATTGCTGATGATGCTCAGTTTACAGATCCACTTGTTCCTTATACAGCATTTACTGATTCTACACCACAAAATCCAAAGACTAAGGTTGAGGATGCTAAAGGTAATGCTGGTCAAGATAACGAACAGAATGAGAAGACTCAGCATACCAATTCTAGTGGGGGTAAGAAAGATACTGGCTCAGATCCAGTGGATCAGGCAGATGCAGGTCAACCTATAATTGCTCCAACTACTTGTGCTCCAACAGTTGTCTCTAGGATGGCTCAAGCAATGGAGACGATGGCATCTAGGATAGAGACTCTTTCATTAACAGGAATGGCATTAGAAGCAGAAATTTCTGCTGTTGGTGATCAAATTGAAACCATGTCTAATTCTATTGTTGGTGCTATGATGGATGCTACTTATACCCAACTTGAAATTGTATTAGAAGAGGGGATGGATAATTTATATAATGATACCTTTGGAAAAATATTTGAACAAATGGGGGATAGCCCTCAATCACATTCTCTTGCTCATGATTCTGGTAAGGCTGCACAAGTTGGACAACTTCCTGCGATAAAAAATGCAGAGAATGCTTTGTCATGTGTTGCTAATAAGGTAGTAGAAGGTTTAAGGGGTACTGTATCTGATATGTTAAAAGATCTGCTTGCTTCAGGTCTTGGAATAGCAGGTTGTGTATCTGCTAATCTTATTTCAAATTTTATTAATAAAATGGTTGGTGCTATTGAAGATGGTATGAAGGGTCCATTTTCTATGTTAAAGGATATATTAGGTACAGGTCTTAATATTGCTGATTTCTTGAGAAGTTCTGCATTTGTATTAGAAGATTTCTCTGGATTCTTAGATTGTGGTCAGACTAATAAAGATAAGTGCCCACCAATTAATAAGTATGAGCAAGGTGGTGGACCAATGGAGAAAGGCCCTGATCCATATGGTTATATAATGGGGCAGATGCAGAAGACATCAACTCCTGGTCAGGGTCTTAGTGCTATGACTGGTGGTATTGGTGGTGCATTATCAGCAGTTCAAGGTATAACCAGTGGTGATTGGTTGGGTGATATAGTACCTCCTAATATAAGTAAGAGTCTTGGATCTGCTAATAGAATATCTGGATTAATGGATGAATTAAGTGCAGGTGGTGGATGTCTTGGTGGTTCTCGTGATTGTGGTGATCCTAAGGTAGAAATATTTGGTGGTGGTGGAATTGGTGCTGTTGCTAATGTGGTGATGGGTAATTTTATTGAGAATTCTGGATTACAAACACTTACTGATAGTATTAATAGAACTGGTAGTATAATTGGCGTTGATTTAAAGCTTCCTGGATCTGGGTTTAAGAGTCCTCCTGCTATTCGTATAGCAGATAAGTGTGGTCTTGGACATGGTGCTCATGGACATGCTGTTATCAATGATAAAGGTGAAGTAGAAGGTGTTATTATTGATACTGCAGGGAGAGGTTATCCTGTTGTTACTGAACCTGATACTAATATTGGTGTTACTAGAATGATTGTTGAGAATCCTGGTACTGGATATATTCCAGGGGATCAGATTGATGAAAATGTTTTTGTTTCTCAATTCCCAACTGGACTTCCAGTTATTGATCGTCAAATTCCAACAGTTGCTCCAACTGATCCAGATTTGGTTGTTGATCCATATACAAAACTTGTACCACAAACTCAGAGAGTAAGATTGAAGGATATTAATAATAAACCAGTGTTTGATCTTGTAGTAAATCCTGAAACAGGTGGAATTGAGGCGGTAAGGGTTCTAAATATTCTTAGATTTGAGACTCCACCAGTTCTTAAGATTGTTAGTGAATCTGGGTATGGTGCTGTTATTAGACCTGTTTTTGGCGAAATTCCACCTGCAGTACAAGGAGAAGTAATGACAGTTATTGATTGTGTATCATCCAACCCTACTTTAGGTAAAATATAATGTCAAGTTCTGCTAAAATTGATTGGGGAAGAAGAGTTATTAACTCTTATGGTGGTGGATTTCGTATTGAAGCTGGTAACCCAACTCCAGGAAGAGATGGTCCAGAACCTTCTAAGATTGTTTCCCAAAATGATAATGGTGAAGTATTATTAATTGCACATGGTCATGGATCAGGTCTTGGTAGGATAGCATGTGATAAATCTATTGAGATTAATGCAGGAGCTAAGAATGCCCCTAACACTATTGATATTAGAATAAGTGCTACTACTGGAGATATTACTATAACTGCTCCTAGAGGTAGGATAAGAATGCAAGCAAAGGATTTGATGTTCGTGGCAGATAGGGATATTGATCTTAATGCTGGTAGAAATGTTAATATACATTCTAGTTGTGGTCGTACTCTTATAAAAGCTAATAGTGCTGAGTGTATTGCTAAAAAAGGAAATTTATCTGGTGAATCATTTTTAATGAGAGTTTGTAAGAACAGTCATGTTCCTGATGATACTAAGGCAAAATTGGATACAAATCATACACAACCTGGTGCTGGTCCTGGTGGTGATCTTTTTGGTAATGCAGGTGGTGCTGTTCCAGAAGTAGATGCATCTACAATACCAGGAATTACTGCACAAACAGGTGGTATTGAGGCATTCCAAAGTGCTGCAACTGGTGCTCTTAATGAATTTCAAAAGGTTAGTAATTATATTTCAAACATTGACTTAAATATGTCAGTAGGTGATGCATTGCTGGGACAGGGTGCAGGTGGTATTCTAGATAAAGTTACTACTCCTCTTGATACTCCTCTGGGTAAAATAGTAGGTGATATGCCTGGAATGGATGTTATTAGAGGTATTGGAGATCAAGTTTTAGCTGCTGATGGTGTTAGTAATTTAAATGCAGCAGCGCAAAAACTTTTGGGTGTTACACAAGGTGGTAATGCACCAACTGGTATTCAAGGGATGGTGGGTACTGGACTTGGAGCATTAAAGGGTGCAGCATCTTTACTTAACACTAATAATACTAGTGATCCAATGTCTTCTTTACCTTCTCCTGGTACAAAGCCTATTGAGAGTGTGGCAGGTGCCCTTGGCAAACTTCAAGATGAGGTAACTGCTGCAGGATTAAATATGGTTGATATTGCGGGAGATTTACAAAGAGAAGGTAACATTACATCTGATGTTGAAACATTACTGAAAGGTGGTATAATAGGTACTAAAGATCCTGTGAACACATCGATTGAGGGTAGTGAAATTATAAGACCAACGGACAGAGCTGCTTATCTCAAGGAACATCATTCAATGTTAGATTTAGGAGGATAACTATGGAAAATTTTAATTGCGACGAAAAAGAAGATCTATCAAACAAACCTTATACAGTAGGTCAGGCTAAGGAAGAATTTTCTGATCCTATTCTTATTCATTCTGCTATTACTGATTTAAAAGGTACACCTGATAAGAATACTAATGTTGATATTACTTATGGAAATGTTAGAATTTGTAATGGAAATCTTTTAGTTCGTCCTGGTATTACTACAGTTCAAGAATTGCAGTGTGAAAGGGAATTATATGTGTGTAAAAGATCTGATTTAATTGATGATGTTTACCATCATTCTAAAACTTATTGTACAGATAAGGTATATTGTGAGGAGGAAGTACTTGGTGAGACTCATTCAAAGTGGAAGGGTATATGTTATGCCGATGCTTTTATTTCTGGATATGGTGGTGGTAATGGTAATGCAGAAATTATGGGGACTCTGGAAGTACATCAATCTACTCAATTGAATAGTACTTTGGATGTTGTTAGTAATATAACAGCTCCAACATTTAATGGTAATGTGAATGGATCATGTAGTGGAAATAAGGGTTTTGATATTCCTCATCCTAATGATTCTAATAAGAGAATAAGACATATTTGTGTAGAAGGTCCAGCAGCAGATATCTATATTAGAGGAAAACTTGATGGTACTCATATAATTGAATTGCCTGGATATTGGAAAGGTCTTGTAGATTATGATACAATTACTGTTAATCTTACACCAATTGGTAGACCTGATTTGTCACTACATGTAAAAGATATTACTGAAGATAAGATTACTCTTTCATCTGATCATTTAGTACAGGTTAAATGTTTTTATGAGGTATGGGTGTCCAGGTGGATAGATCCAAATAATCATGATGAAAAATTAGTTACAGAGTATGAAGGAACTATTGAGGACTATCCAGGAGATAATACGAAATATTCTCTTGCAGGATACCATTATGACAAACGCGCAATAGACAGGGTTTGGTGGCAATAGGTATGCTATAATAGGTTAGTATCGGATCAGATCCACTTATGTCAAAAGGTAAAGAAGACGAATGGATCATGCGAGTGATCATCAATCTAGGCAGGAGAACGGTTCTCTGTGTCTCATCTGATGGTGATGAGAAGTTGGTAGAGTGTGATGATGGACAGGAGTTTATCAATGTAGTTGAGTTCTGTAAAACAGTACTTGACCCTGATGATATCTTTTATGAAGAGATTAAGGTTGCCAGGGTATAAATATCGCTGGACTACATTTAATCATCATGTCAAAAGATTATCAAGGCCCGTTGTATTCTGCTCATCCTGATTTTAAAAAAGAGAGTAAACTCTGGGACAATGTTGCTAAGGATCTTACTGAACTTGGTGATATGAATAAGAAAGGTGTAAAATGGAAAGTAGTTCCTCGTGAGGACTGTGATTATTATAAATTATACGAAGAGAATGACCTGTGAACTTTCCAAATTGGCAGCATCACTCTAAAAAAGAGCAGAAACGCCATCTTAAACCGCAAGCACTACGAGCTGCAAAAAAGAGGACTAAATTGTGGAAGAAGAAGTTATTGGCCTTAGTCCATATGCAATAGAAAAGATTTCTACGGCAGAAAAAAGGATTGAGGAATTGAAATTATTAATTAAACATTGGAGAGAGTATGGTAAAAAGAACACATAAAAAGACTGATAAAAAAGGTCGTGAAGAAACTTGGGAGTGGGAAGAAACCCCTGAACTATTAGCAGCACTAGAGCGTCTTCATTCTAATAATACTAAGTCTGAAATGAAAGAAATTTCTACTAAATAGGCATAGGTATAATTCGTAGAGAATTTAATGAAGAGGTTTGCTCCTTTCATTATGATGTTGATGGCGGTTCCTTTGGCACAACCAGTAAGAGCCGATTTAGTTCATAGATTGACAACTAGTACTCAATTAGCTGTTGATTCAGCTTATAGTAGTGGAACCAGGTTAGGTTCAACTTATACTGTTTCTGGATCTAATATTAAAGTAGATACTTCTAATAGTGGACATTTTGGTGCTCTAACTGCTGGTAGTGCCACTGCTGCACCAACACTTGATGTTGGTACTTATGATGTAAATACTGCAGGATCTGCTTTTAGCTTTTCGGAAAGTTACACTCAAGGAGACGCCATAGCAGCAATGGGTACAGGTGTAGATGTCACAGCAGGTGTCGTGGCTGATATGCCAGCTTATGGTACAAATTTCACTTCTTCTGGAGGTGTTGCTGGAACTCTAGCAGGTACAATCGTTTCGTCAGGAATAATGACTTTAACGGCTGGTGGAGCTGGAACCAGTGCGACTGGCCAATTTGTTAGCGAAATTACTGTCCGCTAATAAGGATAATGAAAAGCTATATACCATTATTATTGTTGTTTAGTTTAGGAACTGCTGCAAATGCAGTTCCAGTGGTGCCAAATTTTCAACAGGGTTCGATGACGAGCCATACCGAAACTGAATCTACAGTAACGGAAACCATAAATTCCATTGATTATAGGACAGGATGGGAATACACAGTAACTGGGACAGGTATCTCCAACAACGGAGCAGCACTCAATCCAAATGTAAATACATCAACGGTGACGGTGACTCCAGCAGCATCAGCAGTAGCAACGAACGGGGTATCAGTAACAGGAAGCGTGACAAGTTCGTTCGACTCATTAGATCTATCAAACAACGGAAGTTTTACAATAACAAATCCAGGAGGGGCATTTCAGTTTACCCAATCGTATTCTGGCCCAGGTATGACAAATCAGACAATAATACAAAGAACTACCGCCATAACTTCAGTCACAGACACAACAAGTACCTTTACGCAATAGCAGCAACTTTCTTAGGTGTAGTTAATCCAGGTGTTGCATTAGCAGAAAGTGTAGGTGGAGTAAGTGCCACTGCTAATCCAATAGCTAATTCTAGTGGCTCAGTCACCAACCAGGCTATTCAGGTTTTACAAGGTCCATATGTAACTAACACCTACGGTGGTGGGGTGCAATGTCAAGGATCAACACTTAATTTGACTCCTTACATTCAGTTCAGTGATTCAAGAAAGGATCCTTGGGTAGATTTTTATAATGAACCACAATATAATATGACTGATTTTACTGGTCGTACAGTAACTCAGACTGTGACTGTACAAAACTATCCTTGGGAGTCATGGTATGACACAAGGACTAAAGCAGATGGTAGTAGATGGTTTGAAGATGGAGATGATATACAAATAGAAATGGATATAGACAGTCCTGATGGTATACCTGACAATCCAGGTGATGTTACATGGTATAAACCAGTTAGGACAGATATGACTGCCAATCAGAGTTTTAATATTGGATTAAGTGCTACATTGTCTATACCTATGAATAGGAAGTTGATGAGACAATGCTCTGAGGCTGCACAAGAACAGATACTAGCAGTGCGTCAAATGACTGCTAATAAGCGTCTAGACTTTGAGATCGCAAGACTTAAAAACTGTGGTGAACTCAAGAAAGCTGGTATATTTTTCCACCCTGCATCACCATATCATAGAGTATGTGCTGATGTTATGGTAACAAGTCCAGGTGGAAGTTTAGTACCACATCAACATAACTTACCACGACCTAACTTCCCTTCTTCAGAGGCTTCTTCTTCTTCCCAAAATTCAGGGCTAACATCCCCTTCTTCTCTCGATACTGATTCGTCTGGATCTCAGAACGGTTCGGGCGGTGAGGAGTCTGACCAAGCATCGTCTTTACCTTCGTCAAAACCTTCTTCACAGTCGGTTTTACCACCTTCAAAAGCAAATCAGCAAGGGGCTTTGCTAGGAGGGCCGATGTCGTTGCGACTGCCGCAATTGTCGCAGTAGTAGTTATAACACTAGGAGATGGAAGATATCTATCTACAGCAGGAATAGGTTCCCAAAGAGTAATACATTCAGTCTTTTCTTTATTTAATTCATATCCTTTAACTCTTTCTTTTTTACTCTGAGATACATCTCCTATTCTTTGAGCATTAGCGGGTGGACAATCAGGTGTTCCAGATGATGTAGGTGGTGTTTTCGGTGGTTCTGGAGCATCTAAGTCCTTTGTATCAGCTTCATTAGTTTTAACACCAGATGGTTCTTCTTCTTGTTCACCATATACAGTCATCCAAGTTAATTCATTGGCTTGATAATCTGGTGGGTCATAGTAAGGGGCACCAGCATCACACAATGTCATTGATCCTTTAGGATCATTATCTAAACTTTGTTTATTCTTACCAGATCCATTACCAGGAAATTTATTTTCTTTATGAACTTTAACACATCCAGGTATATTAACAATAGGAGTACCTATAACTGTAGTAACAGGAACAACTACAGGTATTGCTTGTGGAGGTTCACTCATCCATCCACGACCATTTATTTCTCTGATACTATTATTTCCTATTAATGGAGTTGTTGTACCAAGATTTTGTATGTATCGGACACCACCATTACCTATGTTTATTTGTGGTAGGTTAGGATTTCCTGAATGTATTTGACCAATATTATTGATCTTACCCATATAAATTATTCATGGTATAATTATGTAGCTAAATATATTAGTTTTGTAGAATAATCATGACAAGTTTGATTGATCCACAGAAGTATACGGATGCAGTTGGCCTTTTGAGGTCATTTTTTTTGTCTAAAAACTTTCTTGAAGTTCACACTCAGAATAGACTAAGCATCCTTGCTGCTTGTGAAGATCCAGAGACAGTAGCAACATACAATTATGGTGGTAATATTTGGCCACTACCACAGACAGGTCAGATGTGGTTAGAACATGAATTACTTTCCAACCCTTCAGCAGAAGGGTTTTTCTGTGTCTCAACATCATACAGGGCAGAACCTAACCCAGTACCAGGTAGACACGAGACTATCTTCCCCATGTTTGAATTTGAGATGAATGGAGATGTAGAAGACTTAAAGGAAATGGAGATTGAATTGTGTCAATGGTTGGGCATACCATTAGACATATCTAACATTAAAACCTATGCTGAATGGGGTGATAAATTCAAGACAAGAGAACTTGATCATGATCATGAGTTAGATATTCGTAGAGGTATGATTACTGATTTCCCTGAGTGGACATCACCATTCTGGAACATGGCAAGGAATAGTGATGGCACTAGTCGTAAGATTGATGTTATCTTAGGTGGTATGGAAACTATTGGTAGTGCTGAACGCAGTACTAATAAGGATCAGATGAGGAATACCTTTTATACTATCTCTGATGGTGGGTATGCTCAACTTATTATTGATAAGTTTGGTAAGGGAAGAGTAGAGCAAGAACTTGAGCAGTTCTTAGACTTTAAGTTCTTCCCTCGTAGTGGAGGTGGTATTGGTATCACCCGTATGATCTCGGCACTAGAATAGTGCCTCAATGTAGAGTGGTGAAATGGTAAACACAGGCGTCCGTTTAACGCCCGATTCATCTTTAGCGAGGTGGTTCTTGGAGGTTCGAGTCCTTCCTCTACAGTTAATCTAGTGGTATAATAACTTATCAGACTGTGTAGCTCAGTGGAGTAGAGCAACTGCCTTCTAAGCAGTCGGTCGTAGGTTCGAGTCCTACCACAGTCGTTTTAAAAACTTATTTATCTTTGTTAGGAATCTGTGTGCGATAATCTTTTTTAGGAACAGGTGCTCCTTTTACTTGTCCTGTAGTAAGTGGCCATGCTTCTAGCATTGCATTCCTTACTTCTTCTCTAACTATAAGTCTGAGCTCTGTTGCTTGTGCTTCTACTCTTTTCTGTGGACCACCACTCATATTATCAATAGCAACATTACCTCCTATTACAGTACCAGTTCCAACAACTGCAACTGCTGAACCATAAGTGGCAATCTTTTGAAGATCCATCTATTTATTACTAACGAAGTATTTATCCTTGACTAAATAACTGAAGCACACTGTATCTTTAAATAGTGAGATGCCATTAAATAAGTTAGAGAATTTTATTAAGAATACTGAGGGTAGAATTCTTTATGTGAATCCAAATGATCTGGACTCTACCGATAGTATTACTAATCAGGGTAACTCTTTAACAAAACCCTTTAAAACGATACAGAGAGCACTGTTAGAATCTGCACGATTCTCATATCAGTCAGGTATTGATAACGACGAAAGTGATAAGACAACAATTCTAATATATCCAGGTGAACATGTTATTGATAACAGACCTGGATTTGGTATTAAGGTAGACCCATTAGATACGAATAGAGCGTTATCAATTGCTCCTGCGGGTGGTGAAACTCTTGCTACTACAACATTTAGTCTTAGTTTAACAAGTGAGTTTGATTTAACTGTAGAGAATAATGTATTATATAAGTTCAACTCAGTACATGGTGGAGTTGTAGTACCTCGTGGTACATCCATCGTAGGTATGGACCTTAGAAAGACTAAGATCCGTCCATTGTATGTTCCTAACCCTACAGATCCTGATGTTCCTTCATCTGCTATCTTTAGGATTACTGGTAACTGTTATTTCTGGCAGTTCTCATTCTTTGATGGTTTGCCAGAGGGATTAGTATATACTGATCATCAACAGTTTACAGAACAAAATCAATCTAAACCAACATTCTCACACCATAGGTTAACATGCTTTGAGTATGCTGATGGTATTAATGATGTTAAGGGATATGATAAGACTGACCTTAACATGTATTATTATAAGCTAAGTTATGCTTATCAGGAACCAACAGGTCGTGCAGTTAACTACGAATGGCCCCAATTAGAGGGTGATTTTGATGTAGTTCGTGAAGAATATGAGATTGTTGGTGCTCTAGGTACTGACCCATTTGTTATTTCTAAGATTATTGCTGGTGATGGTATAACTCCAACTGCACAGGTTACAGTAACTACTCAGTTACCTCATGACCTTACTGCTGGTACTCCAATTAAAGTAAGTGGGGTTAATGTAACTCAGTATAATATTTCTACTGTTGTTCAAACTGTTATTTCATCTACTGAGTTTACATATTTAATAACAGATTTCCCAAGTAATTTACCTGCTAAACCCACTAATATTACTTCAGCTAGAGTAACTATTGAGTCTGATACTGTTAGGGGTGCATCACCATATATCTTTAACTGTTCAATGAGATCAGTTTATGGTATGAATGGTATGAAAGCAGATGGTGATAAGTCAACTGGTTTCCGTTCAATGGTTGTTGCCCAGTTCACTGGCATCTCACTACAGAAAGATGACAGAGCATTTGTTAAGTATAATAAGGAAACTCGTCTTTATGAAGCAATAGCATATAATACTGTTAAAGGTGCTACATTAAGTGCCGAATCTAGTTCCACTGACCCTAATACTGTCTATCATTTGGATAGTAGTGCTATTTACCGAAAGGGTTGGGAGCAGAATCATGTTACTATTCAGAATAATGCTGTTCTACAGATAGTTTCTGTGTTCGCTATTGGATATAATGTACACTTTAAGGGTGAGAGTGGTGCTGACGCATCTATTACTAACTCTAACTCCAACTTTGGACAGTATTCTTTATGTGCAGATGGATTCAGAGATGCTGCATTCCCAAGAGATGACCAAGGATATATTACACACTTTGTTAGTCCTGAGTATGTTCCAACATATGCAGATGATTTAGATAATATTAGTTGGTTCCAGATAGATGTTAATAAGACACAACAAGCAGGTATATCTTCACATCTCTATCTTTCTGGATTTACTAGAGAGGATGTATCACCTCTCGGATTAACTCAGGGTTATAGAATTGGTGCTAATCTTAATGAGAAACTATATGTTTCTATTGGTGGTACTGAATATAGTTCTCCAGTTTATATGACAGAGAATGTCATAGCGGGAATTCAAACTGCAAATGTTGGTGTTAATTCTCATCAAGGAACTAAGTTTACAACAGCGAGTGTTCCTAATGTTAATTATGAATTAAATATTGATGATATTGGTATTGTAAATGGTGAGACTGTTCGTATATTCAGTGATGATGGTGATCTATGTGAGAATTTAAGTCCAAGTAAGGTATATTATGCTATTAGAGTAAGTGCAACTGCTATTAAAGTTGCTACTACATTCTCTAATGCTATTAATAATATTCCTATTTCACTTTATGGTGGTAGTAATCTAAGGGTTGAGAGTAGAGTAAGTGATAAGAGACCAAATACAATTGGACATCCAGTTCAGTGGGATCCAAATCAAAACAATTGGTTTATACTAAGTGAGACTGATTGTGATCTCTATGATAACATTACGAATAATAATTATATTAATACTCTAGCAGAGACAGAAGCATCATACTTTAAGAGGTATGAGGATCGTAGGAGTATTGACAATAAACTTTATAAGGTTCGTTATGTAATTCCTAAGCAATCAACTAACTCCAGAGACCCTGTAAGTGGATTTATCATTCAAAATTCAGGTCAGACTGGATATGCTAAGACTGCTGATATTACTGCTACAAGTATTACAGTAAATGATAATAACTATAAGAGGAACTATGGATTCATTGCAACTTGTAGTGAATTGTCTGATACTGTTACTGTAAGAACTGAATTACCACATAATATTAAAGTTGGTAGTATTGTTTACACTGAAAATATTCTTGATTCTAATAATTCTGTTGGATTAGCGAATAAGGGATATAATGGATTCTTCAAAATAACTGCTGTTCCTAATTCTATGGAATATCAGTTTGAAAATACAGATGTTGCTGGTATTAAGAGAAATACTGGTAATTTCTATGATAGTACTCATAATAGAGATTTCTTCCAACCTAAGTTCTCTATTAATGATAATGGTGGTAACTTTGATATCTATAGGTCTAAGGTAATTACTCCTTGGATTTCTGATGAGAGTGATGGTGTATATTTGCTAGAGGTATTAGCATCTGATTATAGTCCTCCAACAGAATTTACAGATCAGAAGTATTCTCAACAGGTTACAGATTTCTATCCACAGTTGGATAGAGATAATATAAGAAAGAATCCACCTGCTTCTAAATCATTTGCACGACGAGATCCAGTTGGTAGGGTTGAGACTAATAGTCTTCTTAACTCAGTGACAAGAGAATCTATTGATAAGTTTAGTAAGAATCTTGGTCTTGGAATTGAAATAACAGGTATTAGTTCTGTATCTGCTGGTGTTGCAACAGTTACATTAAAGGATCAACATGATTTTAATGGTTTCGTAGAGTATGAGAATTTCTTAACTGGAGTTGGTTATGCAGAGACTAGTAAGTATAATGTAAGACTCTTAAATTCATATCAACAATGGAATGGTGCAACATGTAATGTTACTGTTGGTGTTGGTTCAACTGTTATTACTAATCTTACTCTAGTAAGTCCTGGATCTGGATACACTGGTGGAGAAACATTATATCCAGAGAATTTTGTTAACTCTGCAATTGGAATTCCTACTGCAGGTTTAATTCAAAATATTGGTGATACAGTTCAGATTACAGGGGTAGGAGAGACTAATGGTGGATATTATGAAATTAAAAATGTTACAGCGACGAATACTCTCGTTATTGGTATATCAACTTTAGATCCAACAGTTGTTGCTGGACAACATATCTTTAGAGTTGGACCTTCTGTTTCTATAGCATCTACACATTTTGATGCTATTACAGGGTTGACTACATTTGTAACTAGTGGTCCTCATGATATTAGACAGGGGGCACAATTTACTATTAGAAATAGTAATAATGAGAAAGTTGGTGATTATTATTCACAAACTATTGCAGGAGTTGTATCATTTACTGCTAACACAGTCACTGATCCTGTATTTGCAGCAGGATATAAGATTCTGCCACATGCATTCTCAGATAATAATCAAGGAGTAAGTATTGAAGAAGCAATTGGATCAAGATACTTTAACTTGTATAGTGGTGATACTGTAGGATTGAAGACTGATATTACTAACCTTGATACTTCAATTCCTGTACAGCATACTGGTATTGCTACTGAGAAGAGATTTGTGTTGGGAGATTATCTTGAGATTGATGAGGAGATTGTAAGAGTATCTGCTACTGGATTAAGTGGTTCTGGTAATGATGCTTTAACTGTTCTTCGTGGTCAGTTAGGTACTATTCCTAAACCACATACGATTGAGTCTGCTATACAGAAATTGAAGATATTTGGTGTAGAGACTCGCCGTCCATCTATTCTTCGTGCATCTGGTCATACATTTGAATATCTTGGTTATGGTCCAGGTAACTATTCAACTGCATTACCTCAGGTTCAGGATAGAACATTGAGTGATACTGAAGAGTATCTTGCTCAAGCACAAGAAAGATCAGGTGGTACTGTTGTATACACTGGTCTAAACAATGATGGTGACTTCTACATTGGTAATAAGAGAATTAACTCTGCTACGGGTCAGGAATCATCTTTCAATATTCCTATTCCTACAATTACTGGTGAGGATCCTTCAGCGAACTCAGTTGTATTTGATGAAGTTACTGTTAAGCAAAGAATTAATGTAGAGGGTGGTATTCAACAGAATATCTTATCACAGTTTGATGGTCCTGTTACATTTACTAATGATGTTGCTTTGACTGGTAATGTTGTATCAAGTGGACATATTGAACTTGCTGGTACTATTGATTTTACTGGTACATTCCCGAATGGTGGTAGAATTAACAATGTTATTATTGGTATTGGTACTCAAAAAACTGAAATTACATCAAGACCTAACACTGGTGACCTAGTTCTTAATGCTGCTCATGGTTATTCTGTTGCTATTGCAACTGATACTGCATATAATGCTAAGGTTACATTTAGAAAAGAGGTTGATTTCCAAGGATTCACTACATTTAGTGGTGATCTATGGCATAGTGGTGCTGGTATTACCTTCTGTGGTGGTCCTGTTCACTTCTGTGATGATGTTGTCGCATTCTATGGTCAGACATCTGACTTAGCACTGAAAGAAAATGTTACTACATTAGAAAATCCTCTTGCTAAAGTCATGGGTATCCGTGGTACTGAATATGATTGGAAGGAAGGTAATCGTAACTATCAAGGACATGACATTGGTGTCATTGCTCAAGATGTTGAGAAAGTTCTTCCAGAGGCAGTATCAACTAAACCTGATGGTACTAAGGGTGTACATTATAATAAACTAATTCCTCTCCTTATTGAGGCAGTCAAAGACTTGTCACAACAGGTCGATGATATCAAAGATAAATAAGTAAAAGCGTCTTGTCTCCTAAAAGATAATGCCTAGCAATTATAAAACCGTCATCAATTTTAGAGATGGGATTCAGGTTGATACTGATGACCTGATATCTAATAATGGTCTAGTCGGTATCGGAAGTACTATTCCCAGACAACAACTCGATGTTCGAGGGAATGTAATAATTAGTGAAAATACTGAATTAAACAACCTTACGGTAACAGGATTTAGTACTTATTATGGTAATGTTAATGTTGGTACTGGATATTCAGTAGGTATAGGAACAACTGTTCCTGAAGCAGCATTCCAAGTTGGTATTGGATCTACTGGTGTTACTATCACTGAACAAGGTGTTATCATTGGACAGCAATTCATAGGTGATGGATCACAATTATCAGGTATTCCTGCTTCAGTATGGGTAAATCCAGGTGTAGGTAATACAATATATTCAGTTAAGGATGTTGGTATAGCAACAGAGATGCCAAGGGATAATGCTGATTTTGGTGTAGGTTATGAAATCTACATGGATGGAGTTAGTGGTGTTGGTACATTTGAAGGGGTAGTAACAAAGAATTTAACGGTTACAAATACAACTGGTGCTGGTCAGGGTAATGTTACTGCTGATGTAGGTACATTCTCTACTATTACAGCAACAACAAGTATTGCTGCTCCTAGTTTTATTGGTACGATTACTGATGCAGTTAGATCACAGGTTGCATATGCATTAACAGATACTCCGAGTATTGATGTTAGCTATATTACAGGTATTGGTGCAACATTTACTGGTATAACAACTGTTCAAACATTTAAGTCTGAAAATGGTGGTGTTGTTATTGAAGCAGGAATCATCACTGCTACTACATTTAGTGGTACTGCTACGACTGCTCTTAATGCTACTGTTGCATATTCGATTGGTGGAGATCCTGATATTCAAGTTGATAAATTAACTGTTAATGGTTTATCTCCATCTATTATTCAAGGTTCTGGTATTAGTACCATTGGTAATGATTTAATAGTTGGGAACTTTATAGGTGTAGGTAATACGACTGCATCTAGTGGAGATGGTGCAGGAATTATTGGTACTGTTAGAATATCTGACGGAAACCTAATTCTTGGTGGTAGTATTTCTATTGGTGGTAGTCTTGTAGGTACTGTTGATCTTGGTGGTACTCAGACTATTAATGTATTGAATGTTGGTGCAGGATTATCTGTTGCTGGTATTACTACATTGACTGGTGATATAACTGGTGGTGGTAATTTTAATATTACTGGCACAATGAGAGCAAATGAGATTGAATCAGTTGATAGTTTAGTTATTGGTGGTGCATCAACTATAGGTGGTTCAGTTATCTTAGGAGATTCATTTCCAGGTTCATCATTAACTATAAACAATGGTGGTGGAATTATTATTGGTAGTGGAATCACTATGAATGGTAATATAGTTGGTGTTGAAACAATTAGTGCTGGTGGTTCTATTACAGCATCAGGTTCTATAATTGGTGATCAAATTAAAGGTACTACTCTTGATATTGCTGGATTTTCAACAATAGGATCATTATCAGCACAAGATATAACTATTGCTGGTTCATTGAATGTTAGTGGTGTATCTACTATAGAATCAGGAATGATTAAGATTGATGGATATACAGGAGTTGTTTCTTCCCCTGCTTTCTATTCTCCTTCAGGAGTAAGTACATTTGCAGATGTATTGATTACTAGTGGTAATAATACAAGAATGTACACTAAGTATGTTGGTGTAAACACTGTCAATCCAGCAATTCCTGAAGGTTTTGAAGTATGGGAAGCACCCGCAGAATTCTTTGCATCTAAGACATCTGCAGGTATTGGTATTGGAACTACTTCTGGAGGTAGAGATCGATCTGCGAAATTATATGTTGGATATGATAGGGATTTGACAACTGGAGATCTAGAACAAAATTCAGTAGTATTTGAGAGTGGATGTATTGGTATTGGTACAACAAATGCTGAAAGGAGTGAGAGAGAAAAGGTACAAATTTATAGAGATATTATTTTATATAATGGTCATGCGGGTGTAGGTGGAACTGTTGGTATTGGATCAACTATTGTTAGAGTTGGTTGGAATACTGATGCTCCAGGTGGTGCTTTGGATATGAGATATGCTGGAGAACCATTCTGTCTTCCAAGAGCATATACTGGTGGTGTTGGTGCTGCTGATCCTGGAACTTTAGAAAGTTCAGGTGACCACATGGGAAATATGTGGTATGATGTAAAGACTCATGCATTTAGAGTTGCGTTTAGTGGTATTGGTGACGCTATTGGTATTCAAACTGAAGGATGGTTTAAAGAAGGTGATTGGGATTCTATTAGAGGATGGCATGGTCCTATAGTTAATAGTGCAAGTACGAGAGATACTGATGTTGATGTTGTTCCTGATAAACCAGATGAAGAACCAGTTGGATGGGGTACTGCTAATGTGGTATACTATACTCCTACTAATCAATTCCAATATAAAACTACTAGTGGTTCATGGATATCACAAGTAGGTAGTGCTACTACAGGGGTTGAGTTTATAATTGATGGTACTACTGCTATACTAAATGTAGTAGGCGTTGGGTCTATTTCATTGGGTATATTAACCTGAGGTAATTAAATATGGCAAATACTGATTGGTCAAATACTACCAAGAAACTATTAAAGACTACTGATATCCCAGATCAAACTCAAATATCTTATGGTGATATTAGAGCAGCGATTGGTGATACCAGTAGATCAATTTCTGCTACTGAGATGCATAGGGTAACAGACCTTGATGCACCATATAATTTCCCTTCTAATCCTACAAGTTCTGTTCCCCATCTACCATATATGATGGATGCTACAGAGAATGCACATATACCTACAAGTGGTGAGATTTCACCTAATACTGTTAAGGATGTAATTAAAGAATATAAGATTGAGCAAGATCCTAATGCATTTGATAGGCAATTAGATGTTGGTGAGTTAAAAGCAGATACAGCACCTGGAATTACTACAGTTGCAAACTGGAATTCTAATCTTAATAAGAATATTACAAAGTATCTGAAAGTTAGAGGAAGATTACAATCACCTGATGTTGCTACACCTGCTGTATCTATTGCTAGCTCAGCATCATCTAATCTTAATATCTATGTACATAATGCACCTTCTGGTGATGGTGTTTATGCTGCTGGTGGTACAAAAGGTGCTGGTGGATATGCTCCAGGTGCTCAAGGAACTGGTGGACAACCTGGTGGTCATGCTATTCAAGTTGCTAATCCTGGAGCACCTGCTACTCGTGTAGTATATGTTGAATGTGAAGGTGGAGAATCGAGAATTTATGCTGGAGGTGGTGGTGGATATGATGGAATTGATGGTGTAGATGGTTTAGATGGTACTGCTAATATTTCACCTGGTTCTCCTGGAAATGATGGAACTCCAGGTCAATCTGGTTCACCTGGATCACCTGGATCACCTGGTGGTCGTGGTGGCAGAGGCGGTGGTGGTCAACCTGGTTCACCAGGATCTCCTGGATCTCCTGGACAAGCGAGATCATTTCAGGCAAGATATCGAAGATCTCAAGTTACACAATGTAAGCAAAAAACATCTCGTCAAAATAGATGTAATAGGAGAAGAAGGTGGTGGAGTAGATATAAGAGATGTCATAGAAAACAACAGACAAGTCAACAGTGTAGTCAATCAAGATTTAGATATACCTTTGTCTATAATCATAGACACTTCTGCTCTGGTGGTGGAGGAGGTTCTGGTGGACATGGTGGTCACGGCGGTGGAGGCGGCGGCGGTGGATCAGGTGGATCTGGCGGTCATGGAGGCGGTCGTGGTTACGGCGGTGGTAGAGGACAAGGTGGACAAGGTGGTGTAAATGGAATTAAAGGACTCAAAGGTTATGCTGGATCAGGGTCTGATGGTAGAGGGTGGAATAATTTAACAGGCACACTTACTTCTTCTGGTGGTACTCCTGGCACTTCAGCAACCCCTGGAATTCCAGGCAACCCAGGCACACCTGGCACACCTGGCACACCTGGTGGTCGTGGTGGTGGCGGTCATGGAGGCACTCCTGGTGGAGGTGGATCTCCTGGTGGAGGTGGTGGCGGTGGTCACCCTGGTGGAGGTGCATCATGTGGTGCTGCATCACCTGGACAACCTGGACAACCTGGAACCCCTGGTGGTAGAGGAGGCAGTGGAACCCCTGGTGGTAGAGGAACTCCTGGAAGCAGTGGAACTCCAGGCACTCCTGGAACCCCTGGACAACCTGGTGGACCTGGACAACCTGGCACCCCTGGATCTGATGGACAACCTGGTATTGCAGGTGGAGATTGGGGCAGAACAAATATTGGTATAGGTACTAATCCAAGTGGCGGTGATCCTGGTCATGCAGTTACAGGAAATACCTATCAAGTTATACCTAACGGTGGAGACATTAGAGTAATCTATTAATTTATTATGTCATATTATCCTTTACTACCTCATCCTACATTTGATGGGGTCGATTATGCTACTTGGGAAGATGGATTCACCGATGAGGAGTGTGATAATATTCTTCAACTAGGTGAATTTAAGCATCCTATAGATTCTACAGTTAGTGGACAAGAAGTTATTGAGTCAATTCGCCGATCAAAGAATTCTTGGTTGCCATTAAATAATGATACTGAATGGATTTATCATCGTCTAGGAAATATTATTAGAAATTTAAATGGGATGCATTGGAGATTTGATATTAGTGGATTTAATGAAGATTTGCAATATACAAGATACAATGGCGATAAATCATTCTATGGTTGGCATATTGATAGTGGATCACTTGGTGAGAGTCCACCTCGTAAATTAACAATAACATTACAATTATCTGATCCAAATGAATATGAGGGTGGAGATTTTCAATTACATGCTACTAAATTAAATACATTACCTAAGAAGAAGGGAATGATTGTAGTATTTCCTAGCTATAGTTTACATCAAGTTACACCAGTTACACAAGGAATTAGAAGGAGTTTAGTAGCATGGTTGTGCGGTCCACCACTCAAATGACAGTTGATAAAGTGTCCACTAACACTGTTAAAGGGCATCGGATCAAGTATAATAGGAGTATGAAAAACATCCATCAGGAACATCTTGAAGACAACATCCTTAACGGAGGTGCAGGTGGAGCATTAGAAACTGTAGAATTTTTAAAACAGTTTGGTAATATGTTGACTGGAAAGAATAGTGAATTAAATATAACAACTAAATGGGATGGTGCTCCTTCTATTGTATGTGGTATTAATCCTCTTAATGATAGATTCTTTGTTGGAACTAAGGGTGTATTTAATAAGACTAACCCTAAGATTTGTTATGATAATACAGATGTAGATCGTTACTATCAATCAAACCTCTTGAGAGAGAAATTAAAGACATGTTTGAAATATCTTCCTGAACTTGGAATAAGTGGGGTAATTCAAGGAGATCTATTATTCACTCATGAGGATAGAAGATATGGTACTTTGGGTGGAACTAAAGTTGTTTCATTTCAACCAAATGCTATTACATATGCAATTGATCTTAAATCAAAGAAAGGGGAGCAGGTTATAAATGCTGTATTAGGTATTGTATTTCATACATCTTATAAGGGTGATGTTCTTGAAGTAATGAAAGTAGATCTTGGAAATATACCACAAATAAAAGGTAATGATAATATATTTGTTCCTAGTGTAAATTTTGTTGATGAAGCAGGTGTTGCAAATTTTGGTGTTCGTGATGCTGCTAAGTATATTGCTTTGATCAATAGAGCATCTGGATCTTTAAAGAAATCATCACAATTCTTACATATTATACATGAATATGGCACATCTAAGTTTGTAATGGCAGTATTATTCAAGCAATTCTTTAATCAAAGGATCCGTAAAGGTCTAGGAATTGTTGATACTAAGCGAGTTGCATCTGATTTTGCACAATTCTATTCTACTAAAATGGATGAAGAGATTGCAAATAAGAAATCAGAAAAGGGTAAAGATAAATATATTGAAATGAAGAGAGCAGGTATAGCATTTATTGCTAATTATGAGACAGAGATATATTTTACTGTTGCATCTTACATATCAATTCGTACTGCTAAGAAGATGGTAATTGACCAATTAAATAAAGTTAAGCATATTAAAACATTTGTTGATAGTGTACCTTCACAACCTGAAGGTTATGTGGTATCATATAAAGGATCTCTTCTAAAATTTGTTGATGATGAATTTAGGAGAGCGAACATTACCGTCGTTAAATCATGGCAACAGTAGCAACTTTTAAGGACTTTATTAAAGTCAGAGAGTATATCTATCTCAAGTATGACTATTATGCCAAATTGGGACAGATGAGAGACAATCTATCACCTGAAGAAGAATTACAACAAGAGGCATCTTGGGAACTCATCAGGGATTTGAAGGGATTTCTTGATAATGTAGAGGAGAACTTTGAAGATCCTGATAGATTAAATGATTTCTTAATTGATGATAAAGTAATACCTATTAATCCAATGTGGAATGATGATGCTTAATGTATATGATGATTTCATCCCACTGTCTTATCAGAATGTTATTGAGAATATAATATCTGATGAGGATATGTTGTGGCGATGGAAAGAGCATATGGATGGATTTGGTGAAGGATTACCTACTCAACTTAGTGATGTGTATGTCATGGATGATGATGATGTTAAATCAGATTGTCCAAATTTATATCATACAATAAGTTGGTTATTGTGTAAGATTGTAGATGAAGTTCTTCCTGATTATGAACTTACTAGAATAAGAGCAGTATTACAAACTCCTATACCAGGTTTACCAACACATTATGTTCCACATGTAGATGCTGGTGATACAGGTGAAATGAGTGTTGTATATTATCCACACAATGCTACTGGAGATACATTCTTCTTTGAAGAAATGGAACTATATGATAGAAGAATTAGAATTAAAAGAAAAGATACACATGATTGGAAACCTGTTCGTTCAGTGTCTCCTAAGAAAGGTAGGTTAGTTGTATTTCCATCTAATCAATATCATGCTGGTTCTGCACCAATGTCAGGAAGAAGAATGTTAATTAACTGCAACTATCTAAATACACGAAGGAACATTATTTAAGAATATGGGTAGAAAGATTGCTGTTGTTGGTGCAAGTATGGAGGGATTCCTTCAATTAGCACTGTTAGTTCATGGAAGAAGGTATTATGGTCCTAAGCATAATCTTACAGATGATGAATATGTATTAATACATGATCCTGATAAAGTATATCCATTCATGATGACTGGTGCAGGTACAGTATTTTTTGAAACATTGGAGAGAGAGATATTTTTAACTAAAAGATGGATGCAAAAGTATGCTGATGCTGCATTAGAAGGTTGTGGTTACAAATATATTGGATGGGGCAATAGGAGAGATAAGAACTTCTTTACACAGGGGTGTAATCTAACATTTGATATTGAGAAGTTTAGGCAAGAGTTTGTTACAAATGGTGGAGATATATTTGGTCCAAATGTAAGTATTGTTGAGACAAGAATAGATTCTTTTGAAGAAGTAGAGGATGGTATTGCTATTAATGGTGACAAATATGATTATGTTATTGATTGTTGTGATAAACAACCATTAGGGTGGGATTTAGATTATCATGCGCCATCTGTTGAGGTGTCAAATAGTGCAATAGTATTTGAGAAAACCAGTGCAGGTAATTTTAATTATACTATGGATTATGCTGCTAAGTATGGTCATATTATAGGTCTTCCTCATCGTACTAAACAACTATGGTCATATTGTTATGATTCAAAGTTATGCACAGAGGATGATATTCGTGCAGATTTTGCATCAATATTTCCTGAAGAAGTGACACAAAGTTATAAATCTTGGAGTATTTCTTGGACTCCAAAAGTATCAAACTATGTGGTACATCCTGTTAACGGGAGATATATTAGAAATGGTTATTCTCTGATTAATATAGAACCTTCTACCATTTCTAGTTCTGAGTTTAGTGATTTTATAGGAACTGCTATTAACGAGTATCTATTTGTTTCTGCTAACGATTCTCCTGAAGAAAAAGCAGAAGTTCTTGAAGAAATACAAAATGAGTATACTAATTTTATTCTTAAAACAATGCAATCATTGATGTGTTTTACATATCAATATGGATCTAGACATGAAGAAGAATTCTGGATAAATGCTAGAGATAAATCTATTCAATACCTTGAATCTCCTTTATTCATACATCCTAATGTTTTCCCTGGTAATACATGGAGAACACAAATACTAACTGATACTTGGGGTGATGAAGAATTTAGAAGGATTCATCATGTTCATGAAAGTTATGAGGGGCAAGAATGTCCTAGAGAGTATCATTTACCATTCAATTGGATGGCAAATCCAACAGCATTTTATGAGTTATCTATTGGGTTAGGTGCTCCTTATGCTGATAAGTTTAACACATTGGGTGAATGTGATCCACCAGAAGATTATGGTACTATTGGTTATGATTTAGTGTAAATGACGAATATTGTTATTATTGGTGGTGGTACATCTGGTCTGATTACTGCTGCTTTGATGGAGAATTATTGGCAAGATAAAGTTAATATAACTCTTTATTATGATTCAAATAATAAGAATATTGCAGTAGGAGAAGGTACAACACCTAGTTTTGTTAGTGGAATATGTGAGAGAATAGGTTATACTAAACAGCAAGCAGTTAAAGAGTTAGATGCAACTTTAAAATTAGGTATTAACTTTAAAGATTGGATAGTAGGAGAAGAATATTTTCATGGATTCAGTCAATTATCCAGACATGAAGAGTTTGATGATAACTTAGCATCTGTATATGGGTTCTTAAATGATTGTTATGATGGCGGACAACATTTCTCACAAGCATCAACATTAATACCAGAGAATGTATTTACTGAGTCTGAATTTGCATTTCATATTGATACTGAGAAACTATCAGATTTTCTCTTTAAATATCTACAAGATAAGATAGATATTGTTGATGATAAAGTAGAGAGAGTATATTCTGATGGTAATAACATTCAGGGTATAGATTGTAGGACAAATGGATATGTAGAAGCAGATTTATGGGTGGATGCTTCAGGATTTAATGCAATATTATTCAAAGAGTTAAACTCTGAGTGGGTAGATGTATCTAATACTCTACCAATTAATAGAGCAATTCCGCAACAAATTCCTAATAATAGTGGTGAAATACCATCACATACTATTGCAGAAGCAACTAAAAACGGATGGATTTGGACAATCCCAACACAAGATAGATTGGGTACTGGTTACCTGTACAGTAGCAAATTTACGACCGATGAGAACGCTTGCTATGACTACAATAATTGGTTGCTTAAAAACCATGGCGTAGAATTATCAACAGATCGGGTCATTTCATGGAATACTGGACATTATAAAGATGTATGGATTGGTAATTGTTTTGCTGTTGGTATTGCAGCAGGATTTACAGAACCTCTTGAAGCATTAGGACATCATTATATTGTCTTTATGGTTAATTCATTCATTAGTTTAAACTCATCTCTTAAGATGTTGCAATATAATAGAAATAGAGTTAATCAGGCAAATAGACATATGTGGGATGATTCTATTAATTTCTTAAGTATGCATTATAATACTATGAGAACTGATTCACCATTTTGGAAATATATGACAGAAAATAGAACAGAATGGGTTAAAACATTTGATGAAAGATGTAGAAAAGAATTTATAGATCTATTCCTTAATGATGATATGCTAGACTTTTGGGCACAGGATAGTTATATTCAAATCATGAATGGTTTAAATCTATTTGATAAAGAGTCTATTAAATCTTATGTTGATTCAAGAGATGATAGTGAAGATATTTACTACAAATCTATGGAACAACACTATAAATTTAAAGAACTAAAAGATAATACTAACATGATTTCACATAAAAAATACCTTGAGACAGTTAAGGGACTGTCCACTTTACCCTATTTGATCTGATATTATCTGCTACAATGAAAATACCTAAAAGGAATCCAATGAACGCTGTAGATGCTGGTCGTAAAGCAAAGAAAGACGGGCACGATTTTGAACACAAACTAGCAGCAACCTTTGACAAATTGTTTGGTGGCAATCACAAAGTAGATGGGAGACCATCCACTAAAGTTGATATACATGAGACAAATAGTGGTAGAAAGTATTCAGTTAAGAATGTAACAAAGAATCATACTCAGGTAGCATTATTATCTGCCTCTAAGTTTATCAAACACTTCAAACTTAAGGGCACAGAGAGTGAAGCATTTATTAATATGTTCTTTGGTTATTATAACAAAGAGTGTGAATCTATTGTAGAAGATAAGCATCCAGAATTGCCACTGAGTGATGCTGAGAAGCGTCAAAATAGGGTCTATTCCCCTAACATAAGCAAAGAGATTAAGAGGGCATTTGTGAAGTTTATGAACGATAATAGGCAGGAGATATTTAATATTATTGTAAGAAGAGGGTTTGATGGTGATGATGTACATACTATTATTTGGCACACTAAAGGTGAATCAATGATAAGAATGATTGCATTAGAGAATTTAGAGAAGGAAGTACAAGAGGGTAAATGGAAATTAAATAAGACAACATTAGAGTTTAGAACTAATGATGGAGAGAAGAGATTTCATCTACAAATGAAAGGATCTGGAAAGAAATACAATTCAGGTTATCATGGTCTAATGTTTCACATCTACAAATGAAGTTTTATTATCAGCATTACGATAATGCTAAGTACAACACAATCAATTCTCAGCAATTGTATAAACAATACCCACCAACATTTGAGGAGACAGAGGAGAAGTGGAAAATGAGATTATTTAAATCTCGTAAATGTCGCAATGCTGCTAATGTTTGGAAGATATTATGGTGGGATTTGTCACAAGAAGAGTTTGAAGAATTGAGGTATAAAGCAACAACATTTCCTGTAATGTATGATAAATGGGGATTTCGTAGGACTAATCCATTTGGTGCTATATAATGATGTTGCTTAATTAAAATGACATCATATAGCGTTACACTTCGTTCTCCTGATGGTGAAGAATCTACCTTCGATTGTGCTGCTGATCAGTATATTATAGATGCAGCAGATGAGGCGGGAATTGATATTAATAGTTCATGTCGTGCTGGTGCATGTTCAGCGTGTGCAGGTAAGATTGTAGAAGGAACTGTTGAGAATGAAGATCAATCTTTCTTAGATGATGATCAAGTAAAGGAAGGATATGTTCTAACTTGTGTTGCTTATCCTACTTCAGATTGTGTTATTTTATCAGAACAGGAGGAGCAATTATATTAAATGATTGATACCTCGCCCAGTTCAATAAGGTTAGGTCTTGTTATGCTATTGGGCATAATATGGTTTGGTTTATTGATAGATACAGCATTAAGAGGTTATGATGAATCAGATAAATGATTACCTAGGTACATTGACATTAATTGCTATCGGTGGTATAATTACATATTACCAGGTAAAATGGAGTAATTATGAACCATGACTCAATATATTTGTAAGATTAGATATACTGACGATAGGGGCAGATCTCATAACATTGAGATAGAATCTGATTTAGCAGATAGAAGATATATTGAACAACTTGCAAGGGCACAATACCCTATTAATAAAATCTTCATTAACACTGTGAGACAAAAATGAAAAAGAAACAACATCAATTGAAGTCTAGATGGTATTACATATTCTGGGGAAGTGCGACGATTTCAGTATTATTGGGGCAACTGTATGTTGGTACTGGATATAGATACATGGCACAATCAATCCTTAGAGTGTTGAATACTATTGAAGTAGAAATTAAACAACCTCCATTATACTAAATCATGAACATCCTTGACTCATTATATAAATCTATATCCAATTTCTTCTATGGATTTAATACAACAGGTGATGCAACTTGTACAATTGATGATAAATTAGTAGATTGTAGTGAGTTACAATCAGATGAACAATTACAGTTTATCTCAGAATTAGAAGAGAATGGATTTCATTATAATAATGATAGTGAATGGTGGCAAAGAGTGTGGACAACTAACACTAAACATGGCAAAGATGCAATATTAGAGGTTAGACAATGGTCTATTAAAGGATGGAAATACTTAATATTTGGTGATAACGATGAATTGATATATGAAGAGTTGTTACAATCTAAACCAATTAGGCATGGATCAGACCTGGATGCTCTATAATATGGGAGTAAATTCGATTTAAGATTCTATGACAACTCGCCGCCGTTCTTCTTCTGCTGCTACAACTGCAACGAAAACTGCCACTGCGACTGTTAAGAAACCCACTAAATCGTCATCTGTTAAGTCTAAAGTGACTCCCAAAGTTGAGGTCACTAAATACTCAAAACCTGAGATTACTAAAGTGACTGAAACTCCGAACGCTGAAACTCCCACACCAAACAACAGGAGATTTGCAACAACTCGACCAGCAGAACCAAAGATTACGCTGGAAGAGTATGTTTCTGACTTCAAAGTTAGGATGCAAATTAACAATTATGAGGTTATGGAGTTCTGGTCAGATCTAGTTAAATTCTATGAATCTGCTAAACCAGTTGTAATCAAATCCGTTGATTTTGTCAAGGATTCTTATGATCGTGCGTTTAATCAGGAAGAGAAGCAAGACAAATAGAGACAATTTCTAAAGTGTCCACAAAGCACCCCACGGGGTGCTTTTTTATGCCATAATGACATTGTACAAAACGGATGAACTCTATGAACGGATGGGCGAACTATGAGACTTGGAATGTATCACTTTGGATACAGAATGATGAGGGTTTATATAACATTGCTAAAGGATGGGCAGAACATGGATATAAATCACTCTCTCACTTGTTGATGGAGTTCAGTCCTACAACTCCTGACGGTGTTAAGTGGAATGATCCTAATCTTAATATCTGTGAATTAAATGAAATGATGGAGGAACTTTGATGGTAGTTTTAATCTCTGAACTTCATGGTTCTGCATACACATTAAATCCAGAATATCCTCATGATAGTGATTCAACATTGTATGCAACTCCATTATATAAGGATGGATCTTATTCATCAAACTTCAATGATTATTATGAGGTTGAGTATGTAAACTCTGATGAGGATTACGCTCCTGAATGTAAACGAATTCATGATCTTCTTGCTACGGAGTTATCATTATGACCACAACATCTTTCACCGTTGAAGAACTCCAAGCAATCACTGATTTGATCCTATTTCATGAAGATTGGAATGAATTAGAAGAAATGCTTGAAGTTAATGTCACTGCATTATATGATAAA
>Ga0098040_1000158_pt1 | contig 33134 bp, 37 predicted proteins | sample 7_EtaG_FD_75065 | JGI IMG/M metagenome (GOLD analysis project Ga0098040, IMG submission 75065) | Marine viral communities from the Subarctic Pacific Ocean - 7_ETSP_OMZ_AT15161 metaG | ecosystem: Environmental > Aquatic > Marine > Oceanic | place: Pacific Ocean | collected 2015-01-08
TCTCACCCGGATTCGTAAGATGAAGGAATACGAGTCGAGAATGGGTGATGACGATGGTCCCTACAATCGTCGTTATGGGTTTGATCGATTTGATCGTCGCGGAGACGATGCGTCAGTGACGATGGCATCAGAGATGTCGCGAATGTTCGATCACATGCTCACCACTCAAGACCGAAAATCTCAGCATCTGGAAAGGACGCTGGAGGAAGAAAGGCGCCGCCAACAAGAAAGAGAAGCGGAAAGGGCCAGGGAAAGAGTGGATCTTGCGACAAATGCAGCTCAAGGCGTGCAAGTTTTGACTGAGCGTATGATGAATGACGAGAGTCAAAGGGCGGAAAGGGCTCAGAAAGCTCAGGCGGAACAAGGGACAATGCTGCTCACCACGCTAACCTCGATTTTTTCGCAGCAGCAGACCATGATGCAAGCGTCAATGGATGCAGCCCGGCGAGCGGATGAGTATCGCCTGGAACAGGAACGGCAACGCGCCCAACGGGAACGCCAAGAGGCGGATGAAAGACGCGCAAGGGATCGTCTGGAAATGGAATCCCGACAGAGAGCCGAACGAGAAGAGGCGGAAAGAAAAATGCTGGCTGAGAGATCATATCTTGAGCAGCGCATTGCGAGAGAAATGAAAGAGATGGATTTGAAGATTCAGAGAGAGCGAGAAGAAGTCGAACGGAAATCACTGCGCGAATCAGCTGAACGCGAAGCCAGAGAAAGATGGCTGTCCGAAGAGCGCAATCGGAGAGAAGTGGTTGAACGACACAACCAGAAAGAAAGAGAAGGTGAGCGCCAGAGACGGCACGATATGATGATGCGAGAGCTGGAGATAAGGAAAGCTCAGGACAGAGAGCACAGCGAACGCATGATGATTTTGAGTCGTCAGGAGCTTGCCAACAATGCAATGGGAGGAATCACCGAATTGCTTCCCAAAGCCACTGGATTTTTGGCCTCGATGGGTATGGAACCTGCGGATATGGTTCAGCGGCTTTTTGCCCCGCCGCAAGAAGAAAAGAGCGGATGGGCGGAAGCGGTTCCTCAATTGCTGGGTGTTGCCGGAGAAGTTGCCAAAGCAGCTCTGATCGCCAAAGCAGGGGCTGGAGCTGGGCCGGGAATGCCGGGAATGCCGCCAGGTCTCCCTCAATTGCCGCCTGGCGTAACTCCTGAGATGGTTCAAGAGCAGATGAAAGCAATGACCGGTGGAGGTCAGGAATACGAGGACGCAGATTACGAAGACGAGTCTCCTCAACACCTGGTCACGCCACCCCCGACTGGCTATGAGCCTCCGCGAGCCCCAGAAGGCGAGGCTATTTCATTTCGGCAAACCAAGCTTGGAGCAGCTGAGTCTCAAGGCAAACGATCCAGCTTGAGCCTGAACGACCAGAAAATGGTTCGAAATGCCATTCGGGACCTACTTAAAAATCTCTCGACCAGTTCCGAAGACGAATGGATTGGACATATTACCGGAGCGATCACCAATGTTCCAAATATCTATATCTATATAAAAGAACGGACAGTTAAAACAGCTTTGGAAGAAACCGGAGCACCACCGGCTCTTATCGGGAAAGTCCTTGCGACCATGCAAGGTTCTGGTCTCATTCCTACTGACATCCACATAGGCGAATAAAATGAAAATCAATATCTCAATGAGTGAAAAAGAAAGTGCAATGTGGATGGGATTCTTGGATCGAATGGTGAAGCAGCTGGCTATCGGTGATCCGTTCGAAGATGAAGATGATGACGAAGATTCAGATTCCGGCGAAGAATACCCAGCTCCGATTGATTTCGAAGAGAAGAAAAGTGAATCCCCTCAACTCAAGCAAGTTGTGTACGATGGGAAATTGACTGCTCACCAGCTGCTGGGCCGAAAGATAATGAAAGAGATGCTGGAAATGTGGATGATCAACTTCGACAAAGAAGGCGTGGAACAACCAGACCGGGGCATATTTTTGGAAGAGCTGTCGAGAGACGGGAAGAGAGCGGGAGCTGTTGTATCCTTCGCGATGGCCAAAGGTTGCCTTTCGATTGCCGTTCACGAACTTCTGTGCGAGCTTAACGGAGCAAATCATGACCCCGTGCTTTCGCGCAAAGTCGCTGCAAACATTACCCAAATTTCATCTATTCATCTGTCTCCCCTGGCAGATCAATTCAAATACCCCAATCCACTACCACAACAAGAGGCCACCTCATGAATTCATTTTACGACACTCCATATATCTGTTCGCTTTCGGGAATCCGGGCGACAGAAGACGAAATAGACACCGTGGAAGCGGACGAGGATTATCCGGAAGGATGGATTCGGGTCACCGTGGAGCGGAAAGTGGTGAATCCCTGGTGGCAAAGAATCCAACAGTGCATCGAAGGGGAACTCATCCAAAACATAGAGGCCAGTGGCTTGAAAAAGGCCAAGTTGGGAGAAGCGGAAATGAATGAAGCGGTTTCCTTTATCCAAACACAGCTCGACGCAAAATACGCACCGGCACTCTCCACGCCAAAATATGAGAAGTGGATCATTGAGTCAGAAGAGATTTTTATCTCTCCCCCCGAAACAGATCCAGAGTTGTCAGCTGAGTATTCGAAGCTGCGCGATCTTCTGGGAATGGAAAGCCTTGCAGCTGGTCCTCAATTTCAAGAACCAGTACCTGCTGCGGAAGTACCTAAAAAAGAAGAAGCGGCCCCAGAACCCGCGTAGCACTGTAAAAGAAATCCCTTCTGGCATTCGGTTAGGCGATGGCGTATGATACCTCTATTGGAGTGATTTATGCCCTCGCCTATACCTGCTTTTTCTGAGCGCACACACAAGTTGGAGTTGGACAATCCCAAGACGTACCACATTCCGGATTGGGATGTCATGGACGATAAGCGCAAGATGGCGGTTATGCGTCAAATTGTTGAGCAGTACGGTCGAGATCCACGGATTGCACAGCTCACGATGGATGTAATTCGAAAAGCCTCAGTTCCTCCGAGAGATTATGTCGGCCAGGCATCGGCAATTTTAGCGTGGATTCAACAAAACATCTATTACGTGAACGAACCCGCTGAAAGGCTTCAGGCTCCTCTTCTAACCGTGAAAATGGGCTATGGAGACTGTGATGATCTGGCGATGTTGGCGAATGCCATGTTCGAAAGCATTCGATTGTCGTGGAAATTTGTGATTTGCGGAACCTTGCCTGGCGGTAAGTTGATCCGCTACATCGAAGGGGAGAATTACCTGCCTCGCGCCGATTGGGTCCATATCTATTCGATGGTGGGAAATAAGCCGTTTCACCCAGACCAATGGTATTTTGTTGAGCCGACCATGAGTGTTCCACTTGGCTGGGACGTGGTTGCAGCTGGCGGAAAAATTCCAGAACTTGGAAAAGGATTTGGGGCGAGTAGTGGAGCCGGGACCGGAATTGGAATCGGAGTCGGAGCTGCGAGTGTAGATAAAGGGCAATTTACCGGACTTCTTTATGAAATCGGAATCGCGGTGGTCATCGGTATTGGGACGGCGATAGGGACTGAGCTTGCGTTAGAGTTCCTTAAAACAACAGATTGGTATCACAGAAAAATCCACAGTCGGAGAAAACGAGCATGAAGATAAGTTTTAGTAAATTCGAAGATTGGAGTTCGAAAATTTATCCTTGGGAAAAGAGCGAAATCGAACTACACTCCCCAGAAAGAGGGATCTACTATGAAGTGATTGGTCAAATTTCCAAAGAGATGGCTTATCGCGAAAAAGGAGGTTTTGGTCCTGTCAATTATATGGTGGAAGTTTGGAACGACCGTGGCGATGAGGTTCGTGATCATTTTCCTGTCAAGGGTAGGTTTTCTCCGCAGCCCTATTTACCGAAGGACATGATCAATCGGAAGGGACACTCAACGGCCCAAAAAGCTCTTTCAGCTGCCAAGAAATTTGCACGAAAAGAAGTGAAGAGAATGTACGGATCGGTAAGATGGAAGTAAACTGGAAATATCTAATTGCGCCGATTGGGAAACACTGGGCAGACAAGTATATCAATTACGAGATGCTTAATCACATCATAAAGAATGGCTGGCCGGTAATTGGTTTCAAAAAGGGCGGATTCAAAGATCCAGGTTTGGGAGATTTCCGATTCGCCACGATTGGCGGAAGTTTGCGCCCATTACTTTCCAGCTCAGTGAAGATTGAAAAATCTGATGGATCAGCTGCTTTTGTTCGCGTCCTCTACATTTCCCCATCCAAAGAGAGCGACCTTCCGATTCATTTGGTTTTTCCGAAGAAATGGACTCCGGGAACATCGTGTTACGAGGGCGTGCCAGTACCAAAATACAGGCTTAATCCGAAAACGGCACTCGTATGCACCCAGTGTGGAAAACCCGCCAAATTAGCTGGTGGAAGGCGCAGAAACCCCAATGCTTGTGCTGGAGCCGGGGCGTGCAAATATACTTGCATCACAACTTCGGGCCAGATGACCCAGCAACAAAGAACTCGCTACGCGAAAACGTGGTATTTTTACACTGAGCCGATTCTTTTCATTCGCCAGATTTTGACTGAAGTGTATCTCTACGCCCAAGAGGCGTTTATCAATGAAATGCTCTTCTATGCTCGATTGAATGGAACGTCTGACATCCCATGGGAATACCTGATCCACATGGACGAATTCACTCAGGCCACAAAGGGCATGGGCGGATGGTACGATTACACCAAACTCCCGTGGTCTCAACGCGGTGGGCGGAAGTGGACTCAGCTGATGGGATCTCGACCGTACCCTGACTATTATCACCTCACTTACAGCCTGGACGAGAAAGGAGCGAGTGATCGCCACTCAACACCTTACCTCATGCAGGGCTATGGTTTGAGTGTCGTCACACCGGCAAAGAATCAGAAATGGCTTCTCAAAAACTACGGAACCAAGCGCAAGTCGTCATTTGTTGTCGATGGAGATTTGACCGATTTTAGATTTGCTGATCCGATTCGGGCGATTGTGGTATTGAAGTCCAAAGGTGCCTTGGTCCAGAAATCCACAGAGCGCGAAGATGACTATGCGAAATACAAGCGCTGGTTGAAAGGGGTGACTCCAGCTGGGAAAAAGACCAAGGTGAAAAAGCTGGAACCCTGGCAGAAGAAACATTTCGCATATCTCAAAACTTATTTCGGGAAACCAACTGCCTTCGATAAGCATCTGAAGATGGAAATGGGCTACCTCTACGCCAAGCCGACTCTGAACAAGAGCCAAAAGGCGCGTCTGAAACTGCTGGAGAGCGGGTGTTTTGATTTCAAGGCTGATTATGAGCTGGGAAGATCCTTCCGATCAATTCATGGAGGCGGATGCAACGTGCTGGAGCAAGCCAGGCCCTTGACACTGGAATGGGAAATTGCACGCATCGTGAAGAAGATCGATGAAGTGGAAGAAATGGATCGTCGCCACCCATTGCACAAGCGACCGAATGTTTTGGAAAAACCCACTTCATTCGATCAACAGGCAATCGGTATCCGGCAAAGCAGCGGAGAGCAATTTTATGATCGCGGCCCTGTATTTATGGATCATCCGGCCTATAAGAAAGCGCAGAAAGGGCGCTACACCAGGGAAGAAAAGGCATGGGCTGAGAAATTGGAAAAACTCAATCGATTTTACGAGCTGTCAGCTGACGATCCTTCCTTGACCAAAACTGAAATCGCCAAGAAGATGCAGACATCGGTCGCCAAAATCAACTCCCTGCTGAAAGAAGAGAAAGACGGAAAGCTGACTCGATCTTATCAAGAAGAGATCAAGACAGCTGCGAATCCTCGTCGCCGTCGAAACACAAAGAGACCCACACTTTTAAAATAAGGAGATCGACATGAGCGTATCACTAAGCACATTCCACAATTACACGTTGGATCGAGGTTACGGCAATGTCGTATTGGAAGTCCGATATTACGGAAAAGACTACTCGACCATTCTTGAGAGCGGCACAAATGATGACATTGATGTTTTCAAGATAAAAGGAGATCCAAGAGGCATTCTTGTGTATGGTCAGTCCCGGTATACTGACGACTATGTATCTCTCGCGTACTATGAAATCGGAGAGAAAGAAGGGCTATCCGACCATACAGGCGAGAGAGGGCTGATTGGAGATCGAAGCTGGACCGTGTATTTTCAAGGCCACCAAGCCGAAGAAAATCTGGGAAAAGGATGGCAAGACAAAACTGCCCTGAGAAACGCCAAGATAATGTACCAGTGGCTAGACTGATGAAGAAAAGATCGGTTTATGGGTGGTCAGGTGTCCAGTCTGGAGTTATGTTGTGAGAGACAACAGGAGAAACAAAATGAAGTTTGCATTTGAACTGAGAACATTGATCGGAGGCCGAGGAACGGTGGTCCGGTGGAGAAGAATCGGGAAGGCGTGGGAAATGGGCTACACGATGCCAGAATTCGTCAAAGAGTACATGTTCGCGGAGCCGATGGCCGGAGGTAATCAGCGTGTGATGGTCATCCTCGACGGAGAGAAAAAGGCTCTGAATGAAATAAGGGAGTACGCGAAGAAGGACAAGGACTTGCGCGTGACGAATGTGAGGGAATCGCATGGCATCGTGAACATGATGACCCTCTACGCTGACATTCCAGAACCCAAAGATGTGCGGAAAAAGCCTCTTTCCAAAGCGGCAAAAGAAGCGCTCGATTCGCTCGATGCTTATGGTCATCTGAGTTACACCACGGCTTTCGGTGAAGAGGGCGATGAGGGAGGAGATTTGGACTTTTCGCTCGATTTCGTCGTTTTCCGGGACGGTCGGAGAAAGTTTGTTGCGTACCACATAGTCGCTAATTCAGAGAGCGGTGCATTTATCGAAACGATGGAAACAGAGATTGTACCCGCTTCAAAAGCTCCCTATGATCTTCCTTTGGCTACTATGGACATGGGCGGCGACATGGTGATGACGGAAGAGCAGTGGAAGGATGCGGAGCGCGTCAACAAAATGTGGAACAAGGATCTAAAGGAGGCGATACGACATGTCTAATTCTCTGACGCGAGGCGGTCAACAGGGAAAATACAAATGGTTGCTGGGGGATTACAAGAACCATTACGATTTTTTACCTGCCGTCAAAATAATCGATGGGTATGTGTATCAACTCGTCTTCACGACCCTCAAAAAGAAAGAAGCCAAAGATATGGCGAGCCTGATCCGAGAACTCGACTGGGATAACCGTCATCTCTGGGCGGGAAAGCGAGGGGTGAGCAAGAAACTGGATTTGGTGCGCGGTGATTTTGCCGGAACTCATGTTTACGATTTTCTCTCAGAAGTGGAAGAAGCGGTGGTTAATTATTGGTCCGTGCGGATAATAAGAAAAAAAGACCAAGGCAAGACCGTATGGGGAGTCTACACGTCGGATCGCGTCACAACATCCGAATGGTTTTTCCAAGATTCACTATATCGGGAAGAGTGGGAATGAAAAGAGTAGTGTGGAAAGGAAGATGAAGCCTTGGCAGACATTGGGATTATGGGGAGTGTGCGGGTACGTTATTGACGTTCTGATTCGTCCACATAACCTTGCCAAAGAGGCCCGAAGAGAAGCGAACAAGCGCGGAAAGCCCTTGCTCAATGTCGGAGCAGGGACCGGCGAAAGCTCATTAAGGGCTTGGCTACTGGGGCCGACTCTGTGGGGCGATGTGAACATTGATCTGACGGGAAGCGGCCCACATGGACCCGGCAATGTCAGCTTCGGTGACGCAATGGATCTCTCTGAATTTCCAGATGGATATTTCGGAGCTGCGATTGCGAGCCATGTGTTCGAACACGTTAATGATCCAGCTGTTGCCCACGCCGAATTGCTGCGAGTTACCGATGGGCCTGTTTTCATCATCACGCCTAAGCTGATGTGGATGCACACATGGACACATCCTGGTCATCAGTGGTATGTGACGGAAGATGGAAAATACAAGCCTTTATGGGGAGCATCGTGATGAAGTTTAAAACTGTAAAAGGATTCAAGGCGAAGAGACCTCCTAAAACGTCACGCGATCAGTACTGGGAGATGCACGTTCCTGGTGTGTTCGAAGGGACACCTTTATTTTTACCCCCCAACCACCATAATGAATATGGGGGTACGGTATCTGCCGCCAAAACGCGCAGTTTTCCTTGGAAGATCACTCTTTTCAAGATGGAATATCCACAAGAATTGTACGTCCTTTATGGGCAATGGTACGACAAGCGATCCCAGAATGGCCAAGCCTATGTGGTTGCCAGCGAGATGGACGATGCGGACGAACACGATGAAGTCATTTATAATTTCTGGGATGGGGAATGGCGCAGTAGATGGAATACGATTACTCCGAACATTAGAGTTTTAGATCGAAAAATGGGCAACAAATGGCACGAAAAGTCTGCCATGCGAAATGCAAAAATACTCATGGAAGTTGGTAAAGTTGGAGTAAGCGATCTATCCGGCGAATGGAAGTGGTGGATCGGTTGATCTGATGAGAGGATAATTATGACGACGATCAAGCGCTGTACGACTGGACTTAACAGAGGCCCATTATGCTGAGAATTGAAAGGGGAGATCCCGCTTTGAGAGGGGGAACATTGTGGTTGCTTCCCAGTGAGTTAGAAGACTGGGCAGATGGAGAGGTGTGGCAATTCACAAACAACACTATGGAGCATGTTTTCGATCCTTACGATGAATATGGAAGCTGGTTTTGGGTGTTTGATCGGGACTATCCACGGTCAGAAGTGGAACGTGACATTGAACAATCCCTGCCCGACCTTCCTCCCATCTATGAGGGATACGTACAAGCGACTCCATTCACTGATAACTTGATTCTGAAAGCTATCCGTTATGGGTTAGAGTCTCTTCGCCTATCTGGTGCTTATTCGTGTTGTTCCGCCTATGTTTATGTCGAAACTCCAGATGGATCGCGTTCTTGGAAATTCCGACTCTCCAATCACAAAGCTATGACAGCTCGATCTCATTCGGATGCGGAAGTTGTGGTGGATGAGGATCAGACTTATCGGTATTTCCATGAGGAATCTGGGGATCTTACCGCGAAAGGGGAACGGGCTCTAAAAAATCTTATCTACTCATTTTTTGAGTTATCTTCCTGATCAAAAGGCTTGCAAACCGGAAAAGTCGCGGTTAATAAATTGCTATAATCTAAGCAGTGAGGGAAGAATGGCGGCTTATATCGAGTTGGAAAATCATGTCTGTGCAGAGAGCGTCGAGTATGCCTATCGGCGCTGTCAACTGGAGCTTCACAAGAACAACCAGGCATTTGCTGATGTCGGAATGAGAGCTGCCAAAGCCAGAGATCCCAAATTATTGAAAGTTCTTGACCTGGCGGCCAATGTCATGATCAACTTAGAAGAAAGCCAGCGTCGAGAGCAGATCCGGAGCAGTTTAGTTTTTGGCGAGCGGCGCTATTCCACCGAAACCCAGATGTTTCGCGAAGCGTATCGAACCTGCGACGAAGGCGACCCATGTCCGAATTTGATGTGGATTTATGGTGCAGCTGCTCTCCTCGCGGGGTTCGGGGGATGAAATGCGCTTCGACTCTTCCGGAGTTTCCACCTCTGGCTCAAGCCAAAATGGATTTGGATTCCGAATTTGATAGATTATCGTCTTACATCATCAAGTCAGCGCGTCATCGGGTCAAGCTGGTGAAAAGCAGGGAAATTCCAAATGTCCGAAAGGCCATTGTCGGTGAGCTGGCATTTTCTGGGTCAGCTCGGCCAGATTTAGTTGAGAATTTATTGGATCGATTGGACAGGATTTCTCAATTAACCAATCAAATCGAACTACTGGAACAAAAAGACTATGAGCTTCGATTCGGCATTTCGAAATCGTAGCACTCGAATTTTTTTACTGCATTGAAAAGTCGTCCACAGACAGGTATGCTCATTAAGACTTTGGAGCAACCTATGACTTTGTCTCGTTTTGACTTGATGCGGATGAAAAAGAAATCAGGCATTCCTTTATCTGCGCTTGATCAGACAGCTCTCGACGTAAGAAAAATGAGCTATCTGAAATCAGCTGCGGCCCTATACGCCGATGATCCTTTGGTGATGCGTCCCGATGCGGCGACCCTGGCGGCCCGTTCGGCTAGGGCGAGTATTGGAGCCCATATTAAGGGGCAAAGAGGTACGTCCGGATACATGGGTGTTCAAGATTTGGCAGAAACGACAGCTGTGAAGAGTAAATTTCAAGGAGCGAGGCCCAAGAGCGTAAGTGACGTGATGAAAATGATGTCGGTTCACCATCTTATGCCAGCCTATCCAGAAGAAATAGCTCTGGGATTGAAGGTGTTGCTGCCGAAGATCCGGTCACAGAAAGCGACTGGGGTTAGTGTTGCCAGGGCGCTTCGATCTCCGCAGCTCAAAAAGATGAGCGATGCCTATGCTCAGTTTTCTAATGATTTCTCCAAGTTGAATGCTTTAGAGCGTGAAGAATTGAAGTATTTCATTCTTCGTCTCCAGGATCTGAAACTGGTGTACAAGAAAAGCATCACTCAAGCGAAATTGGCAAGTGCATTGCAGGACGTGAGTGGAGTGGCTTCAGACGGAGCCAAAGCGCGTTCGGACTTGGCGGCTCAGTCCTTCCATCTGGGTGAAGCAGAATTGGTTGCTCAAGCGGGGCAACTGAGTCCGGCGCTCCAAAAAACTTTGGAATCGGCAATCAATGTTGCATACACCGAAGCTGACCTTGAAAGTTATGCCTATCTTCACCAGGACACGTCCGGAGGGCAGATGTTGCATCCTATGGGCACAGCCTACGCCACTGACGCACAGCTAGGTGCGCTTCTGGATTATGCGGCTCCAACCGTTATGGATGCTCACCCGTTGATTTCCGACGAGCTGGAAACACCTTCCGTTGACCCTGCTGTCGTATCGAAAATCGAAGCCAAAACGGGCCAAAAAATGGAAAGCAAGGATATCATCCAGGTGTCCGAAAAAGTTGTGCGAAATACAGCTGTGGAATTGTCCAAGAAAAGTGCCAGGTTGCCGAATTGGCTTCTTGCTGTGATTGGTCTGGGGGCAGCGTATGCCATTCTCAAGTAAAACCAAGTTCAGTCAGGCTAAATTGCTTCCGCACCTCATGAAGATGGGGGAATTTATGCGTAAGGGTTTTGAGCATTACGTCCAGATGAAAGCAGCTGATGTTGAGCTTGATCCTGACATGCTGGGTGCCTTCATCGAGATGCAAATGGATCAGTGGCATCCAAAATTGTCCGGAAAACATTTGATGGATGGCGACACGAAGTCAGCTGGATCTCGTTTCCTGGCTGGAATTATTTTTAACTACATCAGCAGCTCCCCACCGGAGGCCAAATGAGCAAGCGGCAGTACAACGGGCTTTTATTCACACCGATGAGTGAACCGCCCATCCCAAAATCCACGCCTTATGCGCCCCAACCTCCCTATGTCGGAGATGAATTGGCGCGACTCACCTCGATGACTCCTTTTGATGGAGGCCAGTTCAGTCCGGTGTACATGCAGCGTCCTTATAAGGACATGGATGTTCGAAGGATCTGGGGAGGCTATCCGCCTCCTTCTCAATTTTTTCATGGTCCTGGTTCATATAATCGGACGCACTATGCCGGAACCTGGAATAGCTCCGCTCCTGGTCGGGGAATTGATGCCCAAGGTGTGACTATCAAAGGTAAAAATTACTTACTGCAAGAAGGGCCATACGGTCGTCCAGCTGGAATGAAACTCAGTGACCCAGCATTGCCGGAATGGAAAGAGATCGTCAAAGCTCTTCAGACCAAATTGATCGCTCTGGGGCACCTGGCACCCACATACGGGGCTGGAAAAACCAATGTAGATGGACTGTTTCAAAGCGCGACGACAGAAGCGGTGAAGGCTTTTCAAGCTGAAAGAGGTTTAAGTCCAACAGGCATAGTTGATGCAAACACGGCGATGTTCCTCTACCCGCCAACCACTCAGGAACAAGCTGCCGCCAAAGAAGAGCAGAAGAAGGCAGAAGAAAAGAAGAAATCCGAAGAAAGGGCATCTTGGCTCGGTTTGGATTTTGATTGGGGAAATTTTTTAGGAAACTTCAGTAAACCCAGAGTGCAGCCTTTGGACACAACAATTCGCGGCGTTAACCAAACTGAGTCTAACTTTCCTTGGGGGCCAGCTGTCTTCGGGACCGTGGCTGTTGTTGGGCTATTTGTTGCTTTAGCCTATGTGAAAAAGGGAGACTGAAATGAGTCTACGAAGACAAGAAGAATCACTTGCGGCCCTGTCCTATCCGAGGACACCATATTACCTCATGAGGGGATATGGAGAGCCAGCTGTTCCGGCAACTCCGGCAACTCCCGCAACTCCAGCACCAACCGCCGAACAGATCGCTAAAGCAGCGGCTTCAAGTGGTGGCGGTATGGGGCTGGTGGGAGGTGTGATGATGGGCTTCAAGGCCATCTGGGATGTGCGACAACAAGAACGTGCCGATCTCATGCAAGCGCAGCTGAATACCTACGGTCAAAGCCGCCAGGACATCATCCAAGCCAAATTGGAACAACGCGCTCTCGATATGGAAGCTGAGAAATCGCGCTACATGCCCGTCTATCTTACAGCTGGGCTTGTGGCATTTGGGATTCTTGCCATCACCATGAAACAAGTCATCAAGAGTTGAACCATGCCTCAATTACCGCCATTTTTGATTAACGAATATCCGCATCCCGTTCTGGTGAATCCGCATTATGGAAGCGCACGATACGCTGGAGGTTGGGACACTTTCACTAGTGGGGTTTCTGATTTCTTCACCGGCGCAAGTGCCAGGGAAAAAGAAGCCGCTTTTCTTCAGCAAGAGGCTGATGCCACCAGAGCGTTAGAAGACGAATTGATAAAGCAAACCCAGAGAGAATTATCCGGGCCCCCGGCTTGGTCATGGATGCTCCTTATTGTGACCGGTGCCGGTATCCTATACGCGGTTACCCGGAGCTGAGTCATGTATGGTGCCACAAGAGACGAACACGGTGTTCCCACCGATCCCGAAGCACGGAAACGCCATTTTGCTGAGTTTGCACTCTCCGTAAACGGTGGTCTTGCACGCGATACATGCGGCATGTCGAATAACCAGATGTGTAATTTTCAGAATTGGGATGAGCTGGTAAGTCTCCTGACCACTCAGGGGAGTACGCAGCGAATGGGCGATTTATTGGCCATCATGCGTCCCGCCTGGGCTCCAGCTGATTTGGCTATGGATCGCGTCCAGTGGGCTCAGACGACAATGAATTTCTATACTCGATCCCTTGCACTGGATAAGCAAGGTGTCCATCAACCCCGAGAAGGGATGCCGGAAGAAAAAATAAAGGAGATCGTCAGAGGCGAAGAGCTGCACTACATCTCTGAGTGTAAAAAACTTCTTCTTGGGACTCCGTCCTCTCTCAGCGAAAGTTCTATTCCTTTCTGCAAGACTTTCATGGAAAAGCGGAAAAAATGGTGGCAAGAAGACTGGGTGATGTGGGCAGCTGTAGGCGGCGCGGTTCTTGTCGGAATTGCCATTATGGGGGATGATGATGTCCGATCTTGAACAAATCAAACGCGACATTCTTCTTTTTTACGATGCAGCTGGACGAGAAGCCCAGGCGAAATGGGGCCCAAACAACCCGAATGTGGATTATATCCAGACCTTCCATAATGAAAAAGCTGGAGCCAGAGCGTCTTTGATGACAGCTGGCACTCCAGACAATTTAGCGGATGCGATTCGAAAAGTTTCGAAGTCAATGGAAAGGACCGCAAAAAACTCAGCGCCTGAAACTTATAAGCAGTTTCAAATCTATATATCAGATGCGACCAAAGGCTTACGAGGACAAATTGATCCCGATTCTCCCATTTGGAAAGCCTTGGAAGAAGGACGAGACTTGGTGACACCCTGGTACAAAAGTGAAAAGTTTTGGGGCAAGGTCGGAATAGGGGTGGCTGTTCTGATTGCGTTTCGAATGATCAAGCGGGGGAAAGGATGAGTCGTAAGACAAAAGAAAATCCGTATGGTATTGCCTTTCTTCCCTTGTTAGGTTGGGGTCTTTTGGGCGGAACAGCATTCACCGGTGCGGTTGTCGTTCACGCTGCCGTCACCGACCCAGATTTTACTCTTACCGGAAAAAAGGAAGCTGATCCTGAAGTTTTGAGAACCCGCACGCAACGTCTACTATCTGACATCAATGGGGGATTCAGACCTAAGACAAATGATCCCACGGGGTATGAGCAAGTTTCCGAAGCTGGCGGGGGATTCACTTCTTCTGTGGTTTGTCCTCCCAGCGTAAAATCGGCCTATTCTCAAGCTGCGTACTGGTATGCAGTGGCTGCGTTCATCGATAACGGAAATACTCAATTGATGAACCGATCCAGGGCTTACTTAAAAGATGCAAAGGGTATCAGTGAATCCATTACGGACAAGAGCCGGATCATTTCCGTCCTGGAGGGAGCTGCAAACGGATTGAGTGGAACTGGCGACAAGCGGTTTCAGCCCATTTTAAATATCTTGCTTCAGTTGACATCGGGCAGCTGCATCGAACGAGCAAAACAGCATGCGGAAGACTATTCCCCCACAGGAAACCTCAAGTGGGCAGTCCGAGAAACGGTTGAGGACATCGCCACACCTATCACCGTCATCACCAAGATTTTCACGTCCGACGAAGGGTTGTATACGTCTATTCGGTGGGGAATGATGATTTTGGCTGGAACTTATGTCTACAACACGATCAAGGGCGACTAAATGAAACGCGAGGCACTGAAGAAAAAATACGCCGACTGGCATTGGGGCATGGAGCCCACAATTGAAGTCAACTGGGACGATAAGGATCTACCAGAATACCTGGTGGAGTGTGGTCGCTTGATCGAACTTCACGTCCGTCCCATCGAAGGAAATCCAAAGCGTAAGGACAAAGTGATTAAATTCAAAAAATCTGACGCTAACGCCTCGCATGTGGCTTTTGATCCGCAACACAAATCTCAACGCCTGTACCTGCTTCTCAACGATGGTGCGCGAAAGAAAATGAAGAAGTTGTGGGACAGCTCCGAATACGATGATCACACTCCGTTTGAGATCGCGAAATATGTTGGTGGTCGGCACGCCAAGAAAAACGACTACCCCAAGCGAGTGAAGGTCCGACCCCTGGGGATTCTGACAAATGTCGTGTACGCCACCGAAAAGAAAGGTGATGGATACAGTTATTACATCCACAAGATGGGTGAAGAGTCTGGAATCCAGCCAGCTGTCGGAATAGATAAAAAAGGTCGCGCTTGGGTTTTGGGTGGAAATTACACTAGCCCTGTGCCCGGAATTACAGATTAAGGAGATTTACACATGTCATTAGAAGCCTATTTAAAGCAGAACTCGCCAAGTCTTATTCATTTTTCCATTCCTGACTACCTTCGAACGGTCAGGAGCGGAAATATTACCCTTATCAACTACTTTAAGACGAGCGGGTTGTCTATCTTGTGGCAGGGAGCCCTGGGCGGAGCCGTATGGGCCACCACGTTTGGTCAACGGCATGGATACCGCAAAACAGGGAAAAAACTTTTTACAGCTGCACAGATCAAAGAGATGGAAAGTGCCACTTATGAAGATGGCTGGAAAATGCCTGCCGCTTGGAAAGACAAAATGGCCGAAGAAAAATACGGTATGATCCCGCAATATGCTATTCGTGGTGTGGCTATAAGGGGCGCATTAGGTCTTTACTACTTCAATGTCTTTGAGAAACTACGAGCCGCATACGATTCTGAAAATAAAGCAAAAGCAGCTGCTAATGCGACATCTGTTATACCTCGCGGACTGAATGTTCCAGCTGGTTTGATTGGTTCGGGAGAGTCCAGTGTGATTCCAGAAGCCAGAAGCTATTCGGGAATGATGGTTCCCTCTTACATGAAATGATTTTTGTTCTCGTCGGTCCTGGGCTCCTTGACTTGGTGGTTGGTGGTTGGTGGGACTGGCGAGAACCTTGGAGCAAGAAATGGGCAGACAATTAGGATATCCGAACGCAAAAGACGGAAAAATGTTGAGGAATCAGTTGATATCTTTGAAAAAAGAATCGATTGAGCTGCACGATGCGCTGATGGATGGTGACAACCTTCCGCAGTGGGTCATCAACAAAGTCGTCAAGGCGCTCCATGATGTCACCCAGGCGAGACAGTACATTGAAGCCAAGATTGCGGGATATGTTCCCAATTCTCGTCGCGATAATGGAATGCTCAAATCGGCAAAGGAAGCATCAAAGAAGGCATTGGCAGCCACAACAAAAGCGCTGAAGACTGGTGGACGCTACGCCAAGAAAGGATTCAAGACAGGAGTCAAATACACCAAAAAGACTGCAAAGGTGGCTGGAAAGAAAGTTGGAGTTGCAGCTGCGAATGCCAAGGTGAAATTGATCGAAGGTCGGATAAAAGAATTGCATAGGTGCGGAGAACGGCTGGAAGTATCGAAATCTCACGTCAATGCCACCAAGGCCATGAAACGTCTGGAGAAGGATCTCAACGAAGCCAAATTGAAGCGCATACAGGCTCAAACCGCCTATGAAGATACGTATGAACAAGAATTCGGAGCTGGAACCAAGAATAATCCAATGGGCCATGACAAACTTACCCTCCCAAGAAGCGGGAAAGAGCTGTGGTATGATGCGGCCTTACCCAGTGGGGGATATGCCAGTCTTCTTGTGCAAAAACAAGGATATCACTATAGATTTTACACCACTTACAATAGGGCGGGTACGGGATGGACTAAGCTAAGGCAAGGGTCCAAGATAGCTAAAAACGCAGCTGAAGCCCGAAAAGAAATCGCGAAATTCCTTAAAAAGGGAAATGCTGGCTGGGTCTACGACTCCGATGAAACTCCTTACAGAATCAAGAATAATCCAAGGGTCCGACATCCCAAATGGGGACGGCTCCGTGAGGCGGAGAAGCCAAAAGCAGCGCAAGATTACGCACATGACTTCAACAAAGCTGCATACCGCCTCCGTGGTTTGAATTATGATCAGCCTGACAAGTACGTCGGAACAAGTGCAGACGTGCAGAGGATGATCGACCACTTCGAATCCCAGTATGTCCGAATGATGGAACAAGGTATTGATCCTGCCTTGGCGGCTGAACGACTCACAAACCAATGGTGGGAAGAACTCGGCGGGCTGAAAAGGAATCCACGGCGCAATTCTCAGATGCAGCTGGATTGGTCCTCAAAACCAAAAGACAAAAAGCTGAAAGTGGGCGATATCATGTATTCGTCATGGGGATACGAACAGACGAATGTTGATTTTTACCAAGTCATCAAGACAACAAAAACAATGGTCACTATTGTCAGGATTGAATCTAAAATTTGGCATACGAAGTCGGGGCCGGGCTACATCAAGAGGATGCCTGTTCCAGGTAGTTTTGTCGGAAAGCCTCTCCGCAGAAAAGTCCAAGATTATGGGAGCGTACCGTCTGTGAACATCAACTCCTATGCAAGCGCCAGTCTTTGGGATGGAAAACCTAAAGATGCGACAATGCCTGGGTGGGGCCATAATCCCAAACGCAGAAAGAACTATCCGAATGATCGTCGTATATCGATGGAACATGCCAACGCGGCGGGATCTCTCTTGAGGGAAGCCCAATTAGGAGAGAGAGAAAGATTTCCCTTCCCAATGAAACTTTACCTCCTCAATATCAGGGCACGAGATTGGAAAGGTAAGCAGTACATTGCGGAGAAGCACCCTAAAGAGTCAAAAGAAGCTCATCAGATACTTATGGAAGAAGTAGGCCGGTGGAGCAAACAGAAGAATCCACGCAAGCGGCGCAACCCAGCTTTAGAGGTACATTTTCACGATGTCTCTCCGTCAGGAATCTACGCAACGCGGGACGGGAAAAATTACAAATTATCTGGGAAGAGATTTAAGGATTTTTTCTCCGATGACATCGCTGAGATTAAATCCCAAGGAGCCAGCTGGTACGAAAATTTTAATGATACTTCCACGGATTTGTCTGATCGAGAATGGAAGCAGCTGCTGCCCAGGCGTGTGAAATCACACGGATTCGATGAACGCGCCCATTACATGTCCAACCCAAACCGACATGATGAGCATTACGGGCAAATAGCTGGACTGTTGCCCTCAGAGTATAAAGGCGGGAAACCCCAACACAACGACGATTTCATTGCGGGATACCGCGCAGGGCAGAAAGCCTACGCCAAGAGCAAAGACCTTCCTCTGAGTGCCATCGAGCGCCGTTACAAGAGGGTAAAAAAGCACGGCACCTGGTGGATCGACGGGTTCGAAGCTGCTAATGCCAATTACCCCTCCCCGACACTCCACTCTATTGCGGTGAGGTTGGGACTGGCTCACGGAAAGTTCAACCCCGCCAAGAATCCTCGCAAGCGGAAGAACAGCTCTCAAAAGTATGCCGTCATTCAAGTAGGATACGGGATATTTGGGATCGGAAATACTCCAACCTCTGCAAAGCGTGAAGCGAGAGAGTGGTTAGATGAAGGATCACGAATAACTTCTAAATCGTACCGACAGGCAAACTATGGCGATCTTATAGTGGTGAAAATTACAGATGAACTTGCGGACAAAGTGGCGAAACAGGGTGGTGACATCACTTACGATTACACCTCTTCAGAAAACCTCATCCATTCTCCGAGATATAGTAATAATCCACGCAAGCGGAAGAACAGCTCTCAACAAGTTGCACAGACGATCTTGCGCCAGATGGGCGGTGCGGGTCGAATAGTTGCCATGACCGGAGCCAAAAACTTCGTGTCTTACAAAGCCGAAGGTGATAGCGAGTATGGAAGAGGACGCGGTGGTATATCTTTTAAATTCCCGCGTCCTGGAAAAGGCAAACCAAATTTTGTTCGAATCACTCTTACGGAGATGGACACATACCAGGTCGAATTCGGATCGATTCACGGGCACAATTACAAAGTCATTGCCGAATATGATGATGTCTACGCTTCGCAGCTGAAGCCCCTTTTTGAAAAAGAGACCGGACTTTATCTGTCTTTGACGAATCCCAGGAAAAAGAGATGAGCTTAGAACGAAAAATAAATTACAACAAACGACAGGCCGCGAAATACGGTTGGACCCCCGAAGATTTCTCAGCTGAAGAATTCGATTCAGACTTGATCCAGAAAATAAAGGATTTCCAGGAAGAAGAAGAGCTGGATGCAGACGGGATGTGCGGACCAGCGACTTATCGTCGCCTGGTGACTCGCCAAGAGGCCGAAGCTTATGTGGGATCGGATGAGAAGTATCTGGTGATGAATGGCAAGAAGTTCTCGATTGATTGGGACAAGGTCGTCTTGTGGACTGATAAGAAAGGACTTCGCGCCAAAAAAGGAACGTATTCTTCCTATGCTGGACGCAAACCACGCGACATCAAGTTCTTCGTGACCCACTGGGATGTCTGTTTGAGTGCAGCCAGCTGCCAAAGAGTCCTTGATCGTCGTGGGCTGTCAGTGCAATTTCTCATAGACAATGACGGAACAATCTATCAGACAGTAGATATGAGAGATGCAGCGTGGCACGCCGGTCGGAGTCATAATCCGCATTGTGTCGGGGTGGAAATTTCCAATGCCTATTCGTTAAAATATCAACGTCATTATTCCAAGCGCTACGGAGCCCGACCCATTTGGAGAGATAAGGGAGTCCACGGAAAAACCTTGAAACCCTTCCTTGGTTTTTACCAGGTGCAGATCGATGCTTTGGCAGCTCTCTATGAATGCGTCTCAAGAGCGTGCGGGATTCCGCTTCAAGCTCCTCCGGGACCAGATGCTGTTTACAAGCCAGCTGTCAACCACGAATGGAGGGGATTTTTGTCGCACTTCCATTTGACCCGAGGTAAGATCGACTGCGCTGGGCTAAATTTACACGATGTAGTGAAAGCCGCAAAAGAAATAAAGGAAGAGAAATGAGAGATTATTTATATGACGATCAGGTCAAGGAAATTTACCGCGTTCCTCACGCAGAATTGAGAAGACTAAAAGAAGATCCTGACCTCACTAAGGATATAGCCCAAAAGCGAGATACCCCATCTTCAAAAGCCTGGAGGAAAGACCACGGCCTGAAAGGGATAGGATGGGATGAGGAAGAGGGAGAGTGGGACGCATACGCTTTGCCTGAAGGGGTTTGGCAACCCTACGTTGGAGATGAGGGTTTGGAGGTGGACTTGGGTTATGAAGACGAAGTTCAAATAGAAACTGTCGGTGATCTCTACTGGGCTTTGGAAATGTGGAATTATTGAATGCTCCTTGATCCTATTCGTCAAGCTTATTCATTGAGAGGAGGCAGTCTTACTTCAGAAAAACTTCCTCACGCCAAGAAAGGCGAGAATGTGGATGTGTATTTCAACTTGAATGCAATGAAGCGTGGCCTATACGGAATCGCTCCCGTTTCCAGCTCAGAATATGAAGATTTGCAAGCTGAAGCCGCAGCTGTTTTCAAAAAACGCAAAGTGGCCGAAGGGTGGTCAATGACCAAGATCGCTTCGAAGATTAAGCGAGCATCGACTGACGCGGTGAACATGCTCCTGTCGGGTTCGATTTACAGCGTGAGAGATCCGAAAGGGAAATTGGTTATTGATCACACTCGATCTGTCAAATTGAAAGATGTGATTTTCGCGACCAGTGGAAAAACCATCGCCTCTATTCGAACCAAAAAGAGCAAAACTGTGTGCTGTGTAATGAATGGAGAATGGGAAGGAAAGCTGACCAAGCGAGACATGAAAAAGCTCAACTCCTGGCATACCAAAATCGGACAAAGACGCTTGAAAAGTGAAGGCTGGGAGCGTGTGAGTTTCAATCCAATGCGAGATTCCACGTTCATGTCCAACGGAAAACCCATATTTACAGCTGAGAGAGTGATGGGGATGACTGATCTGGAATCTCCTCTGGGCAGACCGCCAGCTCTTATCCTGGCCAAAGGTGTGAATTACACGACTAAGGGCTGGAAGCGTGAAACCGGACAGCCGGTCAAGGGAGTCAGAAGGACGCGAAAAAACAGTCGTCCCGTCCAAGCTCTTCTATTTGATCGGGATATGTGGTCTGCGAGTCAAGCTCGATCTTGGATAGGCAAGAACGGATTCATCGCCCCAAAGCTGCACAAGACAGAAAACTATCTTCGATTTCGGCAAAGTGATCCAGCTGAGTTTAAAAAGGGCTCATTTCGAACCATTGATTTCGGCGAAGGGATAAAGGCTATCGTCGCCACCAGGACGAATGGTTCACGCGATCAGCTCATCAAGAGAACAAAAATTTTAGATGCGTGCCGAGGAAGAAATTGCCGGTTGTTTATTTACGAGCTGCTGGATGTAAGTAGTTTAGAGGATTTCCAGGAATTGCCTTTTAAGGTTGGAGATTTGAAAGTAGGTGATGTTTTAAAGTGGTGGAACGGTCAACACTATGCGGTGTCCGTGGGCAAAGGAGAAGTAGCAGAAGTAGAAGAGTGGGGAGGAAAACCCAGAGTGGTTAAATTGGCTGCTTTGCTTCGAAGTATGGACCCGCCGACAACGATTTATCGAAAGGTCCGCAAAAACGGAGCGAGGAGCGGTTCAAAAATAGACCCAAATAAGATGTGGTATCATGGGTCGGGTAAGCGATTCAAGAGTTTTAAAACGTGGACAGGCAGAGCATTCGGGTCAGGAGAAAGCGAAGTGCCTATCTTTTTTTCTCCGTCAAAGTCTTTTGCTGAAATGAATGCGTCAGGTAGAGATGCCACAATTTACACTGTTAAACTGGACGCTAAGAAGGTTTTCGACACTGAGAATCTGTATGATGGTGATGAAACCAGATACTGGCCACCCGAATACGATGAATTGAACGCAGAGGGTAAAAAGGTTTATGGGGATCTCTTGGAGGGCCGAATTTTTCCAGACCTAACCGACGATGATCTGCTATACGGGGAGTTTTTCGATGCTTTTATGGCAATGGATTACGACATCATTGAAACAACAGAGTTTAAAAGATGGTTAAAAAAGAATGGATATGATGGTTCATTTGTGAGGGGAGATGGAGAAAAGAATGTTTTCGTGTTTTATCCTGATCAAATCAAAATAGTTTCTATAGACCCACTCCGAAAAAGAAATCCAGATCCCGTGAGAGGGCTGAAGACCACACTCGTTCCAGCTGACAAAGTTCGACTCAAAGGTTTCTCAGCTGCGAAAGTTAGAAAAGTCAATAAATTGCTGGTCCCGTCTCTTCGGGCCATTGAACGAATGGCTGGCCATCGTGTTGTTTTTCCTTCTCCCGTTTTTGCGATGACCAAATTCGAAATAGATGAAGGACGCAAGACCGTCGATGCCGGACACCCCACCGGAGCTGGGCATGGCGTTTTCTACCCGGACTTCAACATCGCCAAGGTCAATCCGCACATGGATGCAGAAAACATCCTTGCCAATGTGATCCACGAATACCTTCATTTCGTGTTTCCAAGGGCGACCGAGCATGACGTGGATGATATGACCGCTGAAATAACTTTGGAAATTTTAGGTCATGTAACAATGGGTCTCCGCCGATTTAACGTACCAGGAGAGATTCGGTTTTCTGGGGGGGAGGAATTACAGCTGCTTTAAGGCGACATGTGGATTCGTATGTCTGAATCCAAGTCAGCAGCGCAGCTCTTACGATATCGGACACGGACGTATAATCGACCCCATCATCGGATTCGTCGTTTGCGATTTCTTTGAGTCGATCAAAGACAGATCGTCTCACTCGTACTCTCATTAGATGATGCAGTGACTTTTTGCCTGACTCAACACCCTGTATTCCTTCCATTTTTACCCCCGCTCGTAAAGTTGTAGCACTAAATTAACTACAATCTAAAAATAGCGGCTTCCATATTCACGGTCAACACCCTATAATCTGAATGATGCAATTTTAGTTTGGAAAAAAATTGAGTACTCTGTATAAAAGAAACCCAATGCCCCGCACCGGAGCTTTATTCGTGACGAATCCTCGTCGGCGCCAGAATACCTGGTACGAGGCTCCTCCCGCCGACCGCCACAGGGAAGCTGCGAAAAGCAGTGAGTACTACCAGTATCTTAGCGGAAAGAAAGCACCACGAAAGAGTGTTCAGAAGCGCCTAAAAGGTAAAAAAGTCGGTTGGTCATGGGGCGAATTGAAGAAAGAGGGGCTGTATTCTGGGGAAGGAAAAAGGACTGATGGCTATGGGTCATCTTCCAGCGAACGTACCGGAGCACTACGGGATCTCAATGGCCTCATTGCAGATAAAGTGATTACGAAGGCCCAAGCCCTGAAGCTGATCGAGAAAAAAGGCACAGGTACTGCCTACGCCACGAAGGATAAAGACGGGCGCCTCAAAAAGAAAGGGAAGCTCGCCAAGGATGTTGCAAGACTCCTGGCCGCAGCTGATAAGCGAAAAAAACACAAATCGAAAGCCGACAGAAAATCGAAAACACAAAAGAAACTCAAAACCATCTTAAAACCATCGTCCGCTCGTGTTGAGTCGGTCGAAGACTTACTTGGTCTAAGCAATCCTGGGAGAAAAACCGTGCGAAGAAGAAGAAACACCCGAAAAACACGAATCAACAAATTGCGTATGCGGTTACGCAGAAACGCGCTCAAGATCAACCGTAAGCGAAAGCGCAAGACTGTAAAGAAGACCGCATGGATGCGCTTTACCAAGAAAAACGCTGGAAAAGGATGGTCAATGGCCAAGATGGCGGACCAATACCGAAAATCCAAGAAGAAGAATCCAACACGTAAGCGCCGAAAGGTAAAGCGTAAGACGAATTCTTCTAAGAAGAGGCGAATGAATTCCTCGACACGAAGGCGTACTGCCACAAGGCGCCGCGCTCCAGCTCGACGCAGAAATCCAATTCGCGCCACTCGTCGTCGTATCGTTCGTCGTCGTCGGAGCAATGCTGGCGGTTACGGTGCCTTGATGTCTTATCAGGGCGGGTCTTCCAAGGCTCTCGCCGGAAAGGGCATGAGATTGATCGGAGACGTGACGAAAGAAGCGAAGAAGATTCCAGTCTTGAAATATGCAGCCTGGATGATCGCCCCAATCGCTTTGGGTGCAGCTGTCGCTATGGTTCACCGAACTGTCGAGCCGCGTCTCATCCCAGCTCTCGCAGAAAGCAAGATTCCTGGCGCAAAGATGTTGGCAAAAGCCCCGTACCTCACCACTGGTGCCTTGGTCGGTGCAAGCCTTATCGGTCTCTCCAGCACCAAATTCGGAAAAAAGATTATTTCAACTCCAACAGCTGCCAAGATTGGAGCGTTAGCGGTCGCCACAGGCGTATTTGCTGACATGTTCCTCCCAAGCTTGGTTAAAGCCGCTGCCGATGTGGCGCGAGAAGAAGCAGCCGCAATGGCCGCTCAAGCTCTCACTGCCGCTTCAGCTGCTCCCGCAACTACCCAAAAGGGATTTCAAGGTTACGGTGACGGCGGTTTCTACATGATTGGAGCAAACACAAGAGATTTGGGACAGAAAGCCTATGCTGACGCAAATTATGCTGACGCGCAAATGGCATCTGCTCACATGACACCTGATGAAGTCTCAGCCGCGATGCAAGGGGCGCATGTTTATTTGCATGTTTTCCCTGGCTCCCCGATCAAGCTTCAGCAACGCCAGAAGTTACATTCTCGCCACGCTGGACGAAAAGGGCATCGCTATGGCTGGCTGATCAAGATGGTAGGCTTTGATGCCTTCCAAAAAATAGCGGCACTTCCGCCGCAACAGCGTTCTAAAGTTATCGCTCGCCTGAGACAACAAGCTCTCGCGTCTGTACCCAGGGAACTTGCAGCTGCAAAACAGTCTCAAGCTTCTCATTCTGCGACCGCCATGCCTTTGGCTGGTGCCGCAAACGGTGCAGCTGGGTTTGGTTCTCCAGGAGGCTACGGTGCCTTGATGTTCGCTGGTTCAAATCATTGATCAACCAAGCCATACATGGAGATAAAAATGTACGGAAATAACCCATACGATCCGGGAGGGCTTCAAGCTCCTTCGGTTCCTTTTGAACAGCCAAAATCGCTGTTTCGCTTCGGTGAAACCTCAATCTGGTCATCCTTCGCCTTCGCTGGCGCTGCCGCAATGCCTAACCAAAACCGTCTTTTCTCGACCCCTCAAGGTCAGCAGGGTCAAGGTTATGGAGCAGCTTTAAGTTTGGCAGAAACCAATTTGCGTGAGGGCGGCAGAGTGCCATCGGGTGTTGCTTATGATGTTTTCGGCGTAGCTTGTCAAGTTATGCACGGAAACCAGGCGGCAGTTGCTGGTGCGACTTTCGGTGGTGCAGCTGATATTCCAGCTGAAATCAACGATATCCAAAATGTCCTCAACAACGTAGTTTTGAGCTGGGATTTCACTCAAACAGTTGTTGAGATCGCACCCGTGGCCCTTATCGGTCAAGGTGGCGGTGTCTTTGGTGCGATTGCTCAGAATGCTGCTGGTGCAAACAGTGGTGCGATGAACAACGGCAATGGCCAAGTGTGGATAAACTGATATGTCCCTTTTTGAAGAAATTCAAATCGAAAAATTCTGTGAACTCAGGGGAACTCTCACCGAGACAATCCTGAGCGAAGCCCCATTTTGTGGGGAACGTGCAACGACCATCCGGGACACCGGAGTAGGCAGCAAGCTTTTGGCTGCCGAAGCGCAGAACACCATAACGAATGATGTCGATGGTGATGATATGGTCTCATCTTTGGGGCGACCCAAAGCAGCGCATTATGGCGCGGGAGTTGGCGTAGCGGTCAGCTCTGAAGATTATGGTATCGCAAGTATCCTGTTGCCCTTCCAGGTAACACCTCCTTCTCGATCATCGCATCGGTCGGAACAAATGCCGCTCAGGTCGGTGCTAACTGCATCGCATTGCGCGTCACTCTTTTAGGTTATTACAAAAATATCATAGAAATTGGGTAGTTATACCTATTTCTTGATGTAGATTCTAATCTACTTGAGTTACATAAAGTCCTCCAGTTCGCAAGAGCTGGGGGATTTTCATTTTCGGCGTAGCACTCGATTTTTTTGATTGATTAGATTAGGTAAGAAACAGGACAAGAAAGACGTTAAAATACTCATGACCATCGGAGGCAGAATCAAATGAAATATGATCAGTACGGCAGACCCATCCCGCCACAACACGGATACGGATCGCATCCCAACAACTCGCCAGTGGGTCCATCCGGCTTATCCGCAAAACTCGATATGCCTAACATGGGGCAGCTGGGCGGCCAGACTCAAGTTCCTTGGGTTAGATTCCCGTTCTACCCGACTTCTCCTTTTTACTCAACCAATCCAAACGTAGGGACTCAGGTCCGATTTTATGGCGCCACGCTATTGGGTACAGACAACGATTTCACGGTTGGCGTTGAAGCCATCCGAACCGTTCAATTCGATATTCCCTGCCGTCTGATTGCCATCCAGGGCCAATGTGTCGATCAAACGACTCAGGTTGCAGCTGCCACTCCGACTCCAGCTGGAGGTCTTGATACCTTCTTGTTCCGTATTGAATATACGACAGGAGATAGATTGATGACAGCTGCGCGATTGGCAAGCACATGTTTGGGTGATGGATTAGGAAATCCCGGCGAATTGGGCTCCACGGGCTACACGATTGACCAGGGCGGAAGCCTAATATTGGGAATTACGCCTCTCGCCAGTTTGGGCGGCTTGGGCGCTGGTGGTGCCAATGTCCGAATCGACATCACGCTTGTGTGCCTTGAGATCAGAGGCCAAAGAAACTTTGTCGCGGGGTGAATTGAATGACTTTCCGACTTCCCGGACCCCTTCCTCAAGGTTTTGATCCACACGGTCCTAATCGGAATCCTGGTCAGACGATGCCAATGCCTCGGCCTGACAATGTTCCGGCTGGCGGCTGGAATGCTCAAGAATTCACCATTTCAGCTGCAAGTTATGTTGGGCCAGGCGATGGAATTGGATTTCGAGCCGCAACGTGGAGATCACCTATTTTTGACCTTCAGCCTCAACTCCGAAATTTGATGCCTCAATCAGGAGTTGGAGCTGGTGGAAATGCTCAAGCGGCATTCAATTCAAGTCCCATCTGGTCGCTGGCTCCCGGCACTGGTTCCAGAGATGGATGTTTGCGCGTGATGATTTCGAATCTACGCGGAGCTGCCAACAGCATGACGAATATGGAATTTTTTGCCTCCGAATTCGGCCATCCCAACACATCGGGACTCATGCAGCAGGTACTTCCTTCCACATCGATCACGACTCACGTCAACAATAACCTTAATGCTGTATTGTTGAGCTTCCATCCCATAGGGCAAAGATCCCCTCTGAGGTTTTGGCAGCTGCAAATTCGTGCGGTGAAAACGATCAATGATGGATTGGCGCTCCCAATCTATAATTTCAGCTGCGGGTACTACTGATGCCAGTTTTAGAACAAAACGGGTCCGGAGCCCTTAACGTATCGAGCGCCATGACCAACCTATGGCGCGAGGAAATTATTGGCGGAGCCCCAGGGCCATACAACGGCAATGCGGAATTATACACCAATCAACTTCCCCGGCTTGTTTTTTGGCTGCGGCAGACAGCCGGAGCTGTTCCGGCCAGTATTATCCCTCAGTTTGCGGTGAGGGGGAGTCCGGCTGCACTTACAGGGCAACTTTACCTTCCTTTGTCTGGCGCCGTTGTCATGCCAGCCTTAAACACCCCGCTTCTCCTGACTTTCGAAATGCCTTGCGATTTTACGCGAGTAAACATTACCACCGGAGTCGCAGGTACAACCATCGAAGTGCTTTTGGCAGCGTATGCCAGCTGAGAGGTTTCGATGTCCAGATATGCCCTTCGTGAGGGAATTAAAAAGGCCAATCCCTACATAACAGGGGATGGGTACGGCTTTCCTCCAGCTCTGTTGTTTTTTCTTGTGGCGGGAGGAGCGACGACTACCGCAGTTGTGGTCGGAAAGCAAGAAGAGGCAGAAAAAGAAGCGGAACGAGAAGCAGAACGGAAAGCAGCAGAAAGAGTGCAACAGGCAGCTGATCGCGCTGAATCGGAATATCCACCCGGAACGCGAGGCCCTTCCTATACGGATCGCAAAAGCCAAATGAAGGCGATGATGGGGATACGCACCAATTATGAAGGTAAGTCCTTGCCGATCCTTAAAATGGGAGATCAAGATACCGATTACCCTGAGTTTTTGAGTCCTATGTCAGCTCTCGGGATGGGGTTTCCAGCAACTTATTCTTATCCGTACTTTCGTTTAGATGGATTCGAAGAAGATAAAGAAATCGGAATTGTGACTGCGCTCAATTATTTTCTCTTCGGGTCTCAGTGTGATGGGACTTCCAATGATCCATCAACGGGAATCTACAGCTGCACGACTCCCAATATCCCAGGAAACCCTTTGTGGAGCGACCCGGCCTATGCCAATATTATTGATGATGACGAAGTCGAAACACGATGGATGTGGGACTTTGACGACGATACCGAATCTGCGTTGAAATTGTTCCAGGCCGCTCACGGATTACCTGTAACGGGTCAGGCAGATCGGGAGTTTTGGCGATGGGTCATGTTCTACACGCCGAACAATCCAGCTTCAGCTGCTATTGCTCGATCAGTTGATCCTTGCGGAATGTATCCTCTTCCCTCATGCCAGGATATTGTCATGATTGGAGACGAGGACCGTCCTCCAGAGCCCGAACCGCAACCAGAGTCCCAACCGGAACCAGAACCCCAAATCGACACAGATCAACTCAGGAACATTTACGTTGACCAGGAAATTTCTGAAAAGGATAAATTAGATCCTCCCGACTTGTGGTACAAAAAACCTTCAGTTTGGGTCATTTTAGGGTCGATCTTGGTGGGGAGCATCGTGATCGGAAAACTTGCACAAGGGAAAAGACGATGAACGGATATGGATACAGTTACGCTCACCCCGCCTATGGGAATTATGGGATGAGTTATGGGCACTACGGAGCAGTAACCAAACAAACATTGCCGCCAGAACTGAAAGATATTTTTCTCAAGCTTAAACGAAGTGGGAACTCTTTTTTGGTTGGAGACACTGACGACTCGATAAAAGAAAAAACCGGAATTGGGGCGGTCACTGTAACAGGTACGGAGGCTGTCCACAACGAGTGGGAAGTCATCACTTACCTGCAAACAGCCGTCATAGATGCGGTGGGGCGGTTGGGAGCCTCAGATGAGATCGACGTTACTCTACTCACACTCGGTACATACGACAAGGCGTTCGAAACCCTGGTAAAGCAATACCAAGAAAAATACAACGAAACCGCATCGAGCAAAATCGGAACAGATGGCGACTTGGGTCGAATCACGATGGGAACATTTCTCACCCCGACTCCCACGAAATACAAAGCTCCTCCTCGGCCTCCCTCAGCTCCTTCCTCATCAAAAAAGGATTCCACCAAGCGAGACTATTCTCCCGCGACAGCTGGAGTATTTGATCTAAATCCATTTTTTAGAGTCAATAATTTCTGGCTGTATTTTTCAATCAGCATGGTGGGGATAGCAACATGGGCCTTACTCAGTGATGGTGAGAAAAAATGAGAAGAAGGAAAAGAAATCCAACGTATGAGGCTTTTCTGGAAGGACGAGATGTCAAGGTCTGTGAGCCTGGAGATTCCTCCAAGTGCGTTACAGGTGATGAACATTCGGCCCTCTATATTGCAGCTGTATCTTTTCGTGATGCTCTTAAAAAAGCTCAACAGGCAGTCGAAGAAAAGAAGCCATTTCCGAAACGAAAAAGATGGGTTCCGATTTATGACGGTTTGGGGCGAGAATACAAAGTCAAATATGAAGTCATCGACACGAAAATAGATGGGCATGGTCCTGTCATTCCATCTAATGAGCCTTTTAATTTCCATAAGATTTCTGATTATCCCGATGCGCTCCAGGCGAGAGACTTGGCCACGCGAGCTGAAAAAAGCAAGATTGGAAAAATCGCAGAATACCTCGATCCCACAAGGCTTCTAATTCACCATTCTGACCCGACTTTGGGTGCGCCTGTGGTCTGGGAAGGAAAACCAGGGAAATACTATGTATTGGCGGGAAATGGCCGCGTAATAGCCCTTTTAATGGCTCCAGACAAACGCTTCGACTTGTACGAGGCGGCAGGGCAAGAATTGTGGCCAGCGATATGGCCCGACACCAAGGGCTCCAAGACAAAACGTCCGATTCTGGTTCGGGTCATCCGCAAAAAAGACGGAAAGAATCTCACAGCTCACGAAGCGGTCAAGTTCGCCGGGGCATCACAAGTGTCCACAGCTGGGTCTGAGACTCCAATCCGCGAAGCTTTGTCCTTTGTCAGGGCATTGGGACTCAAACCGGAGTACATCCCAAAATTCGAATGGTACGGGGAGGTTACTGGCGATAATTCGCAACGATTCGCCAGCCAAAACCCAGCCTTTACAGATACGCTGCTTCAGCAGCTGGATCGGTCTCAGCGCATGAGAGTGAGTCTGGACAATTGGGTGTTAGCGAAAACCATATCAATGGCTCTCACAGGATTTCTTCCGCCCGAAATAATCAAAGAAGGATTCTCCAGCGTCAAAGAAGAAGAGGCTTTGCTGGGTTTGCTTCCAGCTCTGGTTTATCTGGATCGACTTGTCCAGGACAAACGTGTGCAGAAAAAATGGAATCTCATGCCTCACCTGGTGGAGGCGAGAGCATTTCTCCAGAAAGTCAAGAACAAAAGCTATCCAGACTCATTGGAGTGGGTCATCGAGACGATGCCGCAGATGAAAAGCCAGACCGGAATGTTCGCAATCGAAGATCCGCTCAAGGGGCTCACGCCTATGGGCATTGGACTGGGTCTCTACCTTAAAAAGGCGGTTGGGGCAGCTGATCCCGCATCCAAGGCGGTTGCCCTCAAAAAATACATTTCTCAGGCCGTTCAGCAAGGCCAGCCGCGAATGTTCGGTTCATCAGTGGGCGAAGTCAAGCCTATTGAATCTCTTGCCGATCAGCTGCTCGGAAAACGTCTCGGTGGTCAATTTCTTTCAGCTGTGGAGAAGGCATTCCCAAAACGCAATCCCAGAAGGCGGAGAAAGAATAGCCAAATGGGACTTTTCGATGATGAGCCATCGTATGTGATCATGTATCAGAGTGCAGATGGAGCTGGCTACGTAAAGGACAAGTCGAGAAGAGTGCGAAAATGGGAATCTCAAAAGGCAGCTGTGGATTTCGCTGAAAAAGAGCAGCTCCGCAGCGACAAGGACGGCAATCCTTGGGCATACACTTATTCGGTCTATGTCGAGTGGCCAGGTGGCGGAAGACAAGATTTGAAGCACGAAACCTATCCCGATTTCGCACTCATGAACAAGATCAATAGAAAGAGCGATCTGAAATCAGATGATTTTTATACGTTATGGATGTATGACCCGAAAAATGACTACTACGCCATCGAGCGAACTTATTCGGGCAGCTATTTCAAAAGCACGTTGTGGGATCAGATGAAGGACCATAATCGCATCAGCAATAAGCAAGCAATGGTGTTCAAACAGGGCTTCGATCCCAATTTGAGGAGAAGGAGATGAACGCTCGCCCATCAGCCATAAGGCGAAATAGCAGTGACAGTGATGAGCGACCTCTCCAGGAAGATGGGCGCCCTTCACCGTATTGGAAAACCGTTCTTGAAAACAAGTACTTCATGTTGAAATTCATCGATGAGCTTCCGGCAAAAAATAGTCCCTTCTTGCTCCCATACTACAAATTGTTCGGAAAAAAGACCATCGCGCCTTCTTTACGAGAACAATGCAACGGAAATGTCTCAATTTTCTTATACACCCCAGACAAAGCCCAGGCAATGTTCGAATGGCTTTCTGCTCATTCACCTGATGACAATTACCAGTACCAATATATGAAAAACGGAGGAGTGTGGAGCGATAAAAGCGGTAAAATGTGGCTCAGTTTAGAACAATGGTGCAAGGAATTTGAGCGAATCCTAAATCGAGAAACCACTCCTTTGGTGGTATGCCCTGAGTGCGGAGCAAAGATCGGATCAGCGTGCAAGAGGCCCAGCAATCATGAGTTCTACGGAGGCGAAATACATCGTGCGAGGCTGGATAAATTGGATGAGCTGTATTACTCCAGAAAAGCGCTCCCGCGTCTCCGAACCCTGATGAAAATACCCACCAAATTTCGACTTCCTCCCATCCCATACTTTCTCAAAAGAGCCGACATGCCTAAGCCTAAATCATCCCGAAAAATACCGCAACAACAGTCTCTATTTAACCCACGCAGACGCAGACGTAATTCAGATTCCCCGGAAGTGGCAGCTGCGAAACAAGACATCATTGAAATGGAGCAATTCCGTGAGCGCATGAAAGCGGCGAACAGAGTCGTTCGTTCCAAGAAGCTCTCCAAGGACGAAAAGCTTGCAAAGCTCAAGTCGATGGGCGAATCACCTACATTGCTGGAACCCGACTTTGCTGGGCGACTTGGGTATGCTCCGTACCAGCTGACAAATCTGGGTGCCACCATTCGCAGCCGGAAAAAGAAAATCGAAACACTGCTGAAACGCGAAGGGGCTGACAGGACGATGCGAGAGGCATTCGTTTCCGATTCGGTGTTGGAGGAAGGACCGACTTTCGAAACAGACGAAGGGGTCACTTTCATCTATAATGTGGACATGAATCGTCTTCAGCTGGAATTCGATGGAAAACCGCCCGATGACGTTCGAAAAGTCCTAAAAAGAAGTGGATTTCGATGGGCTCCGTCTCAGTCGAGATGGCAGCGTCAGCTGACCGACAATGCAATCATGTCGGCGAACTACCTGATGGACGACATCTACGGTGTTGTGGCCAATCTACCTTACCTGTCCGAAGTTGCCAAAGCCACTGCCACGACTTCCCCATTGCGAGTTGCGGAGTTGAGGAAAAAACTTGGAGACGACTACGAAGGATTCGCGGACGATGCCTTGGAAGATCCGGGAGCTGTTCGAAGAAAGTTCAAAAGTTGGGGATTTGATAAGGCGACCATTGACAAAATGATGGAAGAGCTGGATGATGCAGTCTTCAAACGAATCAAGGGCGGCTATTGGGAACCAGCTCCGGGCCGTAAGAAGCAAAAATCCAAGCCAAAGGAGAAGATACAGCCGCTGTATGGAGCGTATGTGGAACACCGCAAATCTGAAGGAAAACCCACGTCCAACGCGGATTACATGATCTGGAACAGTCAGATGCGTCGATTGCATAAAGAGTCAGAGGCAAAGATATCTTTTGAGGATTGGCTGAAAAACAAGAGCTATGTGGATGCTTTGGTAAAGGATCAGTGGAGAA
>Ga0098040_1000162_pt1 | contig 32592 bp, 64 predicted proteins | sample 7_EtaG_FD_75065 | JGI IMG/M metagenome (GOLD analysis project Ga0098040, IMG submission 75065) | Marine viral communities from the Subarctic Pacific Ocean - 7_ETSP_OMZ_AT15161 metaG | ecosystem: Environmental > Aquatic > Marine > Oceanic | place: Pacific Ocean | collected 2015-01-08
AGTCTGAGTCTGAGGATGGGGCTGAGGATGTGGCTGAGGATGTGGCTGAGGATGTGGCTGAGGATGTGGCTGAGGATGTGGCTGAGGATGTGGCTGAGCGAGAAGAGGATCTGGGTCGTATATGCTTATTAGGAAGATCACCGTATAGCTCAGGTTCTGCTGCAGCCATAACTCTTGCAATATTTATATAGTATCTGTGATTTGTTGGGACCCGTGTCGGATTGTCAACTGATGTTTCTGACACCCTTCTGGATTTAACGATTAATATTGTCTCCCCGTCAGTATCAATCATGTATTCATATCCAGCTGCCCCCGGATCTGTGACTATTGGTCGATCATCTTGTTCATCTTGTTGATCTTGTTGATCTTCTCCTACCTCTTCTTGATCCGCGTCAGTAGAAGGCTCCTGATCATCAGTGCTTATTTCCTGTGCTTCTTCGCTGGCTTCAATTGATGACACGACAGGTTCGGGCATAGGGTTTCTGTCAGTATCTTCTCCCTCTAGATCTCCAGAACTAATTCTCTCCCTAACATCTGCAATTATCCACATTGGGACCATTAATCTAAATGGGCCGTAACTTCTATAATCAGGATGACTTCTAATTATTTCAAGAATTCCAGGATTTGCAATCGCTAATGCCCTGACACCCATGAAGCCTGCGTGAGGTGAGTCTTCACCCCTAAGTATTCGCTGCCTTGCTAGCCTTGAGGTTGCGTCAGGCTCCTGGCCATCTTGCTCAAGTACAATAGTAGCTGAGCTTTCTTGATCAATGTCTTGCCAGACCTCCATCACCAGTTTCGAAATATCAGAAATATTTGACTTCAACTTTTTTCCCAATAGGTTAAATACTACTATACATAGACTAATTATTATGTTTCAGAGGTACTTACAATATCAAATTGCCAATAGGGTGAGTTAAACCTCATTAGCTTCCCCCCGACCATGACAACCTTTGTTATGAGGATGGAGCTTCCGGGGTCCTCGGGCCTTCCTATCAGAGTCTCATCTGTCTTTATGTACAAGCCTATGTGCTCTTCCATGATGGGCCCACCGGTTGGCCTCCTCACCCTAACAAGATCTCCTGGATTAATTCTTGACAACTCTATCTCACATGTATTAAAACCGAAACTCGGTTCAATCTAATTTCCTCAGCCGCCTGGCGGATGAGCCATTCCTGAATCCATGTCATGAAGGTGATCGTAGATTGCAATTCTTGTTGAATTTGGACAAGTTGACCCAGAAATTCTCATTAAAGCTTTAATCGCCATGTCTATAAGATCAGGGTTTGCCTGAAGAAATGACCTCACCTTTTGATAGCTCTCTGGGTGGGGGGCTTCTGTCTCTCCGGCAAGCCCCATAAGTCCTGCCTGGTGTCCGAGACCCATCGCTTCTTCTGGTGTGAGATCAGACAAGTCACCTGTATAGTCGAACACTTCTCTCTCTTCCTGCCCTGACGTATATCCTGCACCAAATGCAGAGCTGGGATCCATTTCCCCCATATCATCTTCAGGCTCCTCTAAAGCCATCATGATCTTATTCTTCGTACCGCACCCTTCACAAGTTCCGCAGCCACAACCGTGACCCTCGTTGATAAGCTTTGCAGCTTCTTGAAGAATCATCTTTCTTAAGTTCATACCTCTTCCCTCATTGATTGATAAGTCGTGTTCGCAGGCTGCGTAGTCTTCACCAAAAGCCTCACCTTGTACAGCTGAGCCTGGATCCCGTGACCATGATATTGAATCATGTGGACCTGAGTTGCTCTCTCGTGTTTCAAAGTATGCATGGTCAAGACTGTCTTCAATGTTGTCCCCTCCAGCCCAAGCATCTTCTCTTGGAACAACTTCTGCAGGATGAAACGCGTCTGTTACATCTCTAGGTTCCGCTTCAATCGGTAGAGGAGAGACTAGAACAAGTCTAATTTCTTCCTCAATGATTCTTTTAAGATCTTTTCTAGCTATAGTCATAACTTACGTGCCTTCACAAATAACTATTTTGAATCAAGAGTAACAATCCAAGATTCTGCAACATTTTTTACGCTTCCTCCCACAAGAACAGCCCACATTCTGTATCTGTCATCATAGTGTGTAGACAGAGATCTTATTACAAGACCAAACTCTCGTCGAATCCCGGGTTCAAAGAGCGATTCGTCAGGCGGGACTACTACTACAACATCTCCTGATCTTATCCATCCTTTCTTATTCATCTTAGCTTCACAAAAAACTGGGTGTTGTAAGTCTCTATCTTTCCCTTGATGAGAACGTCTGCCAGCTCAAGAATATTACCCTCAAAAGTCGTGTATGTGTACACCCTAATGACCAGAGCGATTAGACCGACATCTCTGTAAAATGCACCCGTTTCTGTTGCATCGACAAAGTACGCAATGTCTCCCTGGCCCAAGAGCATCTACATCATCAGAGCACAAATCGCACAGTAAAGAAGAATCCCCACCATTGAGGTGAGAAACCCCATTGCAATAACAACTGTTATAAAGTCTCTAGTTGAAACACCTCTTGAATCAAGAAAGTCACTAAGCTTATCTAACATCAAAACCCCCTGTTAATATCTATGGGATTGTGATTATTCTTCTGGGAAGTAAGTCCTATAAGCTCTCTTGATATGCCTCCACTGTCCGTTTTGAGGTCCGCGGGTCTGTCTTAGCCTTCTCTCGATCACACCCATAAACCCGTCAGATCCCCAGCTTTCAGAATCGTTATTGACCTGTTCATCAAATGCTCCCCTTATGACACTAGCTTCAACATCAGAATTATCAGTGATTTCCTTTAATGCCCTAAGTCTGTTAACAATCCTCTGACCAGGCGTCCCTCCACCCGGAAACTGCTGCGCACCCTCAGGATATAGCTGACGCCATTGATTACTTCCATAATCCCAAAGATCTCTCTTGATCCTCTCCCATGTTGTCCTCACTGCTGAAGCAGCTCTTCTGCGTCTTTCTGGAGAGGCATCTTGAGCTGCTGCCCTGAGTCTGGGTGATTGAGCAAGAGCTACAGCTCTCTGAACTATTCCCCTAGCCTCTCTAGCCTTGTGGAACTTCTCGTCAAACCAGTCATATGTATCAGCTGTGATTATGTCTTCGTCCCTTAGCTCCTGAACACCAGCTAGACCTCTAGTCAGAACATCCTGAAGAATTCCATACCAGGGATTTTGACCGATACCGGCTCTATCTACAGATGTCGTGTTGCTTGGATAGTCTATCTGCTCCCCTATCCGAACTGGTCTTCTTGATATTCTTTGAACGCTTCTGACTCTCTCATACGGATCGTAAAGTTTTGCAAATTCAAAGGCTGTAATCAGGGGAACCATGACAGCTAATCCAATTATTACTGACCCAGTCAATCCAAGGCCGCTAAGTAACTGACCTTGCGCGTAAGCGATGGGCATATCAGTATAGGCATATCTAGCAGCTGCCCGACCCTCACCCATTGCGATAAGAGCAATTATGTGTGACATATCAAGAGTCATTCCCGCTATTCCGCCTAGATTGACAGACCTCGCACCTGATGATGCAGCACTTGATGTGGCAGGCCTTTTCCAGTCTGTGAGACTAGAGTCCTGAATCTCATCCTCTACGTACCCTATAATGGTATTTAGAACTGCTTCATCTTCGCCTGCCATCCCAATCTCAGAAGCTATTGTTTCAGCAGCATGACTCGAACCAGCACTTTCAAAAAGAAAACATGTTGAATTCTTTCTAAGCTTTAGGGATATAAGTCTTCTGAGGTTTTGCTCTGTGATTGTAGCCATTGCTTTGAATAAATATTCACTAATCACTGCTATTGCAATCAGAAATAACCTCTATCATTGATCCGCTTCTCTCAGTGGTCATAAAGCACTGCTGGCCTTCTGAGAGAACATAGACGTGGCCTTGAGATATGTGTGTGATCATTCCCCTTCTGGGAATAGATGTCATGACGACCTCGCTCTTGCCAGCTCGTGATATGACGTACATTCCTGAGAAACTAATCAGATCGCCTGTCTTGTATTTCAATTTCGCTTATCACCTCAAAGTGCTTAGGGGAAACCCATGAAGTAACTCTTTCTCCAGTTGTAGACATCGCCTTCGCATTAATAGGTATGTCACTGCCCATCCACATGACTCTAATTCTGTGGTGATATTCTGAATCAGCAGATCTTTGATCAACAACCATTCCCATTGGACGGTCAAGTGAAACAATATCACCCCAATACATCTTTACATTGTATATTACTAGATCACCGACTTTCACTGATACAACCACATTCCATAAAATAATATAACAGCTATTATCGACCAGCTTATCCAAAGAGCATTATTTAGACCACGAATTTTGTTATTGAGTTCTTGGCATCTAATAGTGTGGACGCGATGGACCGTCGCGTCATCGAGGACGACGACTCGCTCTTTTAGACGCTCTTTTAGCCGACCTGACCACTCTGAATCACTCTCTCTCCGTGCTTTGTCAATCAGACGTTGTCTTTCTTCACGCTCTTTATCAAACTTTACTTTGTATTCTTTTTCATAATAAGCTATTAGTTCATCGTAATTACAGAAAAAACCGACGTCTGAGATACCTGGTGCTTCGTCTATCACTTCTGCCGGCAGGTCATTTTGAATGAGTTTTAACTTAGAAAAAGACGTTGCCAGGCTTCGCTTTCCTTTTTTGACCTGCGCGATAAACATAGATCCGATCTTGGGATACTCACCACGCCACGCCCAACAAAAGATACTCTTATAAGATCCAGTGTTATTGATAAAATTAATGATGAGGTATGTCTTTCCGTTTGAATCCACCCGGTCAACAAAAGATCGAATTCTAAACCAGTAAATATCTTCACAGTGAAACTCGCTGGCGTGTCTTACTCCTGCAGACTGCAGCTTACTTTTAACGATATCAATATCCTTCTCTATCGAATGAGGCCGAAGATTATTCAAACACTCCTTGACGATTCTCTTTGCTTCCTCACCGTCTCCCTTGTCTGTGATAAAGTGAAATTCCTCTGTATTAAGAGATTCAGGATCCCACTTTACATTGTTTCTTTTCCTTAGAAGCTCATGGATGTGAGCGTCTTCAAATTTTCCAAGTGGTGCATCTTCGATGATCACCTTCCATGTTCCGCCGCCAGACTTAAGTCGATAATCTTTATCTTTGATTCGATCGTAAACTGTTCGTGTAGTCTGGCCAACGTTAGCATAAAGGCCGCCGAGATCCTTGACAGCTTTCATATTTCGCTCACCTGCAATAACATAAAGCTTGTTTTTACCTACTTTCACTAATCACCCTTAGCTTATCAGCGTACCACCATCCCATCGGATGGGATGTGCTATGCCACAGCACATATATGTCAGTTCTTTCGTTCCACGTTCGAGTATCGAGAATCATCCCAACACAGTAAAGACCTCTTCGCTCATCTTCAAGGGCAATGACAAGATCACCCTTCTTCATCTGTTAGTTTATCCCAAGTGATCTCAAAGCCCCAGTGAAGGGACACTAGAAGAAGGTGAAGAAGCATTGTAAATCCAGATGCTTCCTTCACACTACCCGTGACTGACCAAGTCAAGATAAATGTCGCTGTGATTGATATCAGCCTCCACGTGAGGACCTTGTAAAGCCTGTTCATCATCGACCACCAATCAACTTCTTCTGATCTACAAGCCACAACGGAATTAGAGCACTTACAGTGTCTCCGACCCTTGCATTCTTAACAGAAGCGACTTGACTGAACGGAACCCACGTCTGCTTTCCATTTGTTGTGGAAATCAGCGCAGCCTTATTAGACTTCTTCTCAACTGTAACGATGATTGGAACACCGTTACTTTCACGCTCTGTCTTCATAATCTTGTCGTACACAGCCGTGTCAGGCTCAGGGTCAATGACCTCGACGAGACTTGTAGAGGGCCAGTGCTTCTTTCCAGTCTGATCAAGAACAATTAGCTTTTCTGTTCCCCAGTTGTTGGTGAACTTCCGCTCGACGATCCCGACTGTCCCAACCTTTTGACGCCTTTCAATCGGTCCCCTGCCAGCTTTAACAATCTTAACAAGCTTCCCCTCAGAGACAGTCCACCGAGCAAGCTCCTTGTCAAGTTCACCTGCAAGGTTTCTCCAGAGCTGATCAAGCTTATCAAGCTCTAGAGTTTCTTCCGGTGTGTATGTGGGCCTCCAGGTTGAGTTACGATTCCACTGGTCATACTTGCTATTTCCCGGAGCTAGGCCAGACTTCTCTCTCGTAGCAGGCGTACAGCTCTCACTTGGGCAAGAAGCATACTGTGCGTAGCTTCCTCGAATACAATCAAGGGTGTCCCACGTGACAACCCATCCTCGACCTCGACACTTATCACAACCACCTGCGTCGATAAAGCTCTTCTCTGCAGAAACGCGATGTGCTGCCTTGAAAGAGCTTAGCTCGTCACCAGCTTGCCTATGTTGTTCTCTAATCTCTTCGATACGATTGTTGAGTCGCATATTGCCTCCTTGATGTTCCCATTATACCACGGAAACACCTAGCTTACATGCTAAGCATCATACCAATAAATAATCTCTTCGAGGTCGTTGTTGATGCTTAATGCAATGGAACAATATGAGTTCTCCTCACACAGTTTCTCTAGACAGCCACTTTCTTTTTTTCCTGGCTTTTTAGTTGCCCTGTGCATTCTTTGAAATCTTTCATCCTCCTCGGGACGATCCCACGTCATTCTATGAAAGACGGAAGTGACAGGAGTGACCTTAGTCATTTTTCGTCACAAGAAGAATTGCAGCCACCGCACCCGCTAGCATCAAAGCTACAGACACTGCTAGGATTGTCATATTCATCACTTTCTCCATATCTCTTTTTAAGTCGACTTGCGATACGCCCTCTGAGAAGCACAATCCCAATTCCGGCAATTGCAGTAAGCCCTAGTGCGACGTAGTCAATAGAATCATTGATCCGCTCCCTTAGAGATTTTCTCTTCATCGAACTATAGTCTCAAGCCTAAATCCCACTTGTGGAGGTGACTGAACCCAGAAATCAAGCTTGCTGAAGAGCTTATCTTCTCTTGCATCTAGCCTGGACTTATTATTCTTCATCATAGTCTGGATCTTCTGCTTCTTCTTCACTGCCCTATCAGAGCACGCATCCAGTCGATGAGTGAGCTCACTTCTTCGAGCAACATACTCAGACTGTGCAGCTGTTATCTGCTCTGAAAGTTTGTCGACTTCAGTGTGATTTCTAATTACAACATCTCCAAAGAGCACACAGCACTTATTCATTGCCCTTCCCTTTTTCATTCGAGCCTTGCCTCGAGATCCCGGAGCTGCGTGATGAAAGTCATCAGGTGTTAAGCCTTCGTAGAAAAGAACTGTGAACTCTGTAAAACCTTCATTGGCAATTACATACAAATAGTCAAGAGAGCCCTTCCTCTTAAGTGTGGCAAGGTCTGTTTGAAGGTCATATCCTCCAGATGATCTGCCTGAAGTTAACTTGCACTCAAGCTCCTTTCCAATCTCTCCGATAATGATATCAGCCTTTCCCGTACGACCATCAGCGTCAACTCCGCTAAACTTCTTTGCAAGTTCTTTGGCAAAGAAATGCTCTTGAGTCTGAGACATCACAACATTTCTACGTCCAAGGTTTCCCTTAAAGTCCATACCCCAGTCAGAGAACAGTGCGGACATGTTCTGATGGAATGCCATCATATTCTCTAAAGCATTCCTTGTCATATCTTGTGTGATATAAGATTTCATATTATTCCTCTTGCTGCTGGTGTCTATTAAACATTGTCTGCTTCTTTGGGCTTTCTTCAAGCCTCTCAACGCAGTCAAGAGGAACTGGTACAGAATTAATAGACTGCCCCTCTTTAACCTGAAGCCCTTCAAAGAGACTTACCCAGAGCTTTTCGCCAACGGAGATGACAACTCCATTGCCATACGGTGTCTTAACTCTAGTTCCAATTTCAATATTGCTGCTCATCTTTTTTCTCCTGTGTGGTCGGGGTAGCAGGATTTGAACCTACGACCCTCTGCTCCCAAAGCAGATGCGCTACCAGACTGCGCTATACCCCGGAAATGGCACGCCCTGAAGGATTCGAACCTTCGACCCACGGCTTAGAAGGCCGTTGCTCTATCCACTGAGCTAAGGGCGCATAGATCATTACTTCTTCTTTTCTTTCTTCTTGGACTTGGGCTTCTCGACTGACTCACCTGTCAGTACCTTGAATCGAGATCCGCCCGTGCCACATCGTCGAATCTTTGTTAACTCTCCCTTTTCGTTGAGAGTGTTTCTCTTCTCATCAGCATCTTCATATGTGCTATAGATGCCCACCTTGTTCCACTTAAACTTCTGTGGATTGTGTTTGACTTCTTCTTCCACGATTTCTCCTGTGTTAGAATAGTTATTGTAAAGGGTTAAGGTGTCAGGCGGCCAACCAAGGAGGCTTCACAGAGGCATCCCGAACCGCCTGACACCGATGTCTTCTACGAGACTGACACTCGAGACACCTCCATGAAACCCTTCTCTTGAAGCTGAAGGAAGAAGATGTGACCGGCACCGCCGAATCGGTTCTTCTCAACCTGAAGGACACGGCATCCAGCCAGGTCCTGATCCTTTCGCTCCACATCAAGTGTAACCATTGCATCAACCATGTGCTTCAAGACATTGGCACCTGCCATCTGTCCATTCTTCGTGACCTGTCCAATCACGATGGCATTACAAAAGTTAGCCTTGCAGTAATCTGTAATCATAGACAGCGACCGTTGTGCTGTCTTAGAGTTAGTCTGATGATCTCCGTACTTTCCATCATTGAGACACTGAAGGGAGTCAATGATCAGGAAGAACGGCTTGTTTGGATTCTTTGCACGGAGCTTGTCACAGTCCTCGAGCAGTTTCGGAACCATTGTCTCCTGGCCAGCGACGAATCCGTGTCGGAGGCGAAGCCTCTCAACAGTCATCTTGAGCTGGAAAAGAGATTCCTCTGCAGTATTAAATAGAACTGTTGCCCCGTTTCCAGTAAAAGCATTTGCCAGCTCAAGCATCATTGTGGTCTTTCCAGCACCGGGAGTCCCGGTGAAGAGCGTGACCATCGAAGGAGTGAATCCTCGTCCACCCATTGCATCATCAAAGTATGCAAGTCCAGACCGGACCCTACGGCGTAGTTGCTGGGGAACTTCAACATCAAGAATGTTGGTTCCAAATTTGATATCGCCTGCATTTACATTGAGCTTCATAACATCTCCTTGGTTGTGTGTTTTAGCTCTGTGTCCTTTCTAAAATATTATACCAAACTTTTCTATCATTTACACGCGGAATAAAATAACTTTTCCAAATCATGTGATAGACAGCTCTGTGACCTTCCCTGAGTAGACAGTCAGCAAACTGAGTAATGTCAGGCCTTCTAAATCCTTTCGGACTATTGTGATAAAACCAGCCGCTGACATAGTCTACGTCGTGCTCTTTCGGATCTGAGCCAGAATCTGAAATGATATCGTTGAAAAGAGCTATACACATAGTCTTCTTCTCGTATTTGGTCCATTTTGCCATACACATATTATACAACAGCTGCACATAAATTACACAAGAAACACTAATTTGTTTTAGATATTAGAACAAGTGTTGAGTCATTCTCAATGCTAGGATTTCTCTCTCCAGGCCTGTCACTTCCATAATTCCACATGACCTCATACTCATTGCCGAGAGGCCTGTGAGACCTCGTATAGCATCTTATGATAATTCCCACACACTCAGAAATCACAGCGTGCCTAACTAGATCTCCGGGATTGAACTTCTCATTCTCTCCCAACTCAACCTCACTTAACCCTCAGACGCATCTCACTTAAAAGCTTTCGAACTAAAAGCCTAACCCTTTCTTTCTGATCTGCCTCATTCATCGTCTCAGGCTCAGCTCTCGAAGATAGGGCCTCCTTGATAAGTGCTTTTCTAATCTGGCTTCTTGAAACTTTCATGGTCGCCTCAACAAATAAATATACCCTGAAACATGAAACAGTAATAAATCATTCATCTTCTTCTGACTCACCAAGCAGCCCTAGCGATTTAAGATAGTCAGATATCTTCTTGTTGACTGGTGTATCATCATACGCGCTTCGAGATGGACCTTCTGGCCACCCACCGTGAGACGTGGGTTTGTCAAGAAACAGATTGCTATCAGTCGCTGGGACATATCTATCATCGGGCTGAGAGCCTCCGAAAGAGCGCTTGAGCTTCTCTCGAATCATTAGGCGAAGCTGTTGCTCTGTCAGACGCATCTCTTTCCTAGCTGAGAATCTTTGAAAGAGACATATCTCCGCTTATGTATGCCTCTGCAACTCCCATTCGATGTCTTGTAACAGATTCGCGGAGTCGGTTGCGGCTCGGTGAATTTGAAGAAGGAAATTTAGCATCCAGGGCTTGGATCTGAGCAGCAGTTGCCGGTTTATCTCTCTCTGGGGCATCTCCGAGAACTCTGTATTTTCCTCTCGCTGGCGCTACAGGAGCTGCTGTCCCTGTTCCAACCTCACCCTGGGGTTCATATATGTCAAGAGCAGCAGTTGCCGCATCAGAGTCAACTCTATCCATTGCTTCAACTCCGCCAAGCATGTCTACATCTTCAGCGCTTAGTGCGTCCCCATCTGCGCTAGACGATGCTGCTCCCCCTAGTCCGACCATTGAACCGATTGAAGCTATTCCAGTCTTCAGTGCCTCAGCCATCTTGCCAAGCATTGTCGTAGAGCCACCTGCCGCTGCTGTTTTCGCTGCGAGGTCTTTCTTCATCCCATCTGGCGCCCTGTTCCAGAGGCCTGCAAGAAATTCAAACACCTTTCCGCCCTCCTTGAAGTGCTTGAGAACAGGCCTGAGAATTGGCATAACTTTTTTTCCAAGAGCCTGGACTGGTCCGCTTTCTGCAATCCAGGTCAGCGCCTTTGAACCAAAGCCGCCGATACCTGCCCTCGCCTGTCTAACTTTCTCAGCAAGTGCAAAGAGTGGGCCAGTCCCTCCCCCAAGTGCGTCGCCAAGAGCAGGAAGGGCCATGAGAATTCCGAGAGCTGAGAAGAGATAGTCCATGGGACCCTCTGCTCCGAGAAACATGTCGATGGCATTAAGAACATCTAGTGTGGCGGTGACGGGAGTTGAGGCTCCAAGTGTCAGTGCGTCGACACTCATATTGACGAAAGGAAGAAGCATGTTAACCCACTTTGGTAGAAACTTTCCTTCTGCAAGCAGGTGTCTGGGACCAAGTGACTCAGCAAGCCTGGGTGCTCGTCTCATGATAAGCGTGTCAAGCTCTTCATTCAAGATATCAATCTCAAGCCTGACCTCTCTAAGCTCGCCGAGAGTGTGGCCGCAAAGATCTACGTAGTAATCATTGATATGCTCTCTGATTACCTGGCGCTTGACAAGGTCTAGTGATGGGCTTCTAAAACACTCCTCTTGAACAAGTCGCTTAGTTAGCTCATGTGCTATTATTCCGCGTGATGAAGTAACTCTCATTTTTTAATTTCCGCTAAATTTGATGATTGCCAAGTTCATTGACTGACATTATAAATATGTCGTAGAAGAGATAATAACTACAGCCCAGTTCGTATAATTCTTCTAATACTTCTTCTAGTTCTTCTGTCTGATGTATCAGCAAGATTTGAGATTCCCTTCATAATCTCTGATTCATCTATCATGTTAGCAGGTGTTACCCATATAATGTCTTCTATTACCTGAGGAACGTATGCCCTCTCAACAGAGACACCCCACAGTATTCCAACAAACCGCCCTCTATCATCATACACACCTGATCCAGAACAGCCGAACCAGCCATAGGTGTGGAGCATAACAACAGGTCCATTTGGAGCTGTCCACTCGTATCCTGCAACTGTACCTCTGATTGACATTAGGTTTAGATCAGATGGATAGCCAGAGTATAGTGTAGTTGTTCCAACATCTGCCCTAATGTCTAGGGGTCTATATCTCATGGGATCCTGATCTTCGATAGGCTCGACCAGTATTGCAGCCACATCTATATCTCTATCCTGATAGACAAGCCTTCCAACTGTGCTAGAATTCTCGTTACTCTGGATTTCATATGCATCACCAAGCTCTCCCTCTGTAACGTGAGCTGCAGTTAATATTAGATGAAAGCCTCTGTATTTGATGTATGTACCGGATCCGTGCCCGCCACCCGATATAACCTTGACTGCTGCGCCCCGTATTCTTCTCTCTACTCCTCTTATGGATGCAACGTCCTGGACACCCAATGAAGAAATACTAGAATCATTGTCCATGCTCGTTACAGCACTATCGTCAGAAGCAAATGAGCTTAGGCAGAAAGCCCAAAATAGCAAACCAACCCTAAAAACAAATTTCATATCCTACCTCCTTGATTTTAACCCTCATAAAATAACTAATCATCCATATTACTTTGTCTATTCTTTTTGGACAATGAATGACCAAGTTTACAAAATAGCATCATGACAAGATGCCAGATCATCATTCCTGGATCCTTATACACTAAAAAGACTAAAAAGCAAAAGATGTTGATCAATATAAAGACAGCCCAGACAAACGGGGGTATAAAGCTTGTTGGATCCCATCTGTCAGGCAAAACAAATTCCCTTTGATCAAATTTAATTTACAGTAATAAGTATTTTATGTGAAAGGCTTCAACCATACCTTTAAGCTTTTATTAGTAGCTATTACACTTGTAGCTTCATCAATCCCATCAATGTCAGAAGCCTCTACAAGAAATGGGATAAGACAGAACCCAATTGCTGATGCCGTTCAGATCAGAAGAAGCCCAGTAAAGAATGGTGACTGGGCTGTTTCTCCAACTATTGTAATATGTAATCTTTCAGTTGCAGAGGTTCATGAAGTTGAATCAGCTGTTGAGTGGTGGGTGCAGAGGGGATACGAGTTTGGCCCAATCATCTCTAATGCGCCAGGTCAGATATGCAGACAATCAGGTTGGGATGGTTTCATAACCATTGAAGGTCCTGACACATCTTTTGACTTTGAGTATCTTGCCATCACACACAGAAAATCCTCGCGAGACGAGATATTTTCTGCGAGGATACTTCTTAGAGGACAGCGTGAGAGACCCAGAGTCCTAGAGCACGAAATAGGTCATGCACTAGGGTGGAGCCACTGCACGAGACGTGGTCACATTATGAACCCCGAGTGGTCTCGGGGCGGGTGGGGCGACACTGGGCTTGCACAAGAGAACTAAGACGCAACCTCTTCTGAGAGCTTTTTATTCTCAATGATGTGCTGAATCATTTCTTGAATGTGGCCTGAACTCTGAAGAGATCTGTGTACTTGCGACACAGAATCTACAGACCACTTTATTGAAATTTCATTCCACGTCAAAATCATGTCTTCAATTCTAGAAGATCTCATCTCAAGAAGCGTCTGAGAGATTTCACCACTAGATGCAATATGCTTATCTTCCATTTACAATCCTAATAGACTTGCTGAACGTGACCGGAGAGAATACAACCCTTTCCGTATGTTGCTTCAATCATGCTCTTTGCGACATGTTGATTGGGTGCCTGAACTGTGACAACTACCTGACCTGTAGGGTAACTGATTCTTGCTTTCCAGGTTTTCATTTTTTCTCCTCTTTATTTTCTACCACTTCTTCGTGGCTGTTGTTAATTCTTTTTGCTGAAAGCTTTACATTTGTTTCAGCAGACTTTCCTGTAGATACACCGTAGCAAATATCTGTACCCACTACAAAAAGCCCCCACTTCTCTTTCGAGAGCTTTCTAGCTTCATATGAGATGCCTTTCTTTCTAGCCATTTTTCCTCCTGTGTTAATTTTACCACAGCAGAGATTTAATTACACGCGATTGATATGTGTTGAGCTTTCAACAGATCCTGCCGAAGTCTGTCTAATGAAGTTGGACTTGAGGCAAAGCTCTCTAAGTGTGCGTACACCTGTGTATGACATTCCACTCCGAACACCTGTCATAATTTCTGAAATAACGTTAGTGACATCTCCCTTAAGCGGAACTGTTGAAGAGACACCTTCAATTGAGGCTGTATGTCCTCTCCACTGAATCTGGGCATCCTTGCTTGCCATTCCTCTGTATGCTTTGCATCTACTTCCGTCAAGGTAGATAATCTCACCAGGTGTCTCTGTAGTCCCAGCAAGCATTGAACCAAGCATAACCATGTCAGCTCCTGCAGCAAGTGCTTTAACAATGTCGCCGGAGTTTTTAATCCCACCATCAGCAATTAGCATTGTGTTTCTGTCAGTTTGAGAACAGTCCATAATAGACTGAAGTGTTGGGACACCGTGACCTGTTTGAATTCTCGTAGAGCAGATTGATCCGCCACCGACACCGACTCTAATTGAATCTGCGCCCCAGTCTGAAAGCTGATTGAATGCCTCAAGTGTGGCAACATTTCCAGCCATAATATGGACTGTTGATCCAAACGTCCTTCGAAGTGTTCTAAGCGCATTTCTCATGAGAACGTGATGACCATGTGCAATATCTACACAAATAACCCTCGCTCCTGCTTCACGTGCAGCACAAGCTCTATCAATGTAATCACCAGAAACACCGACTGCAACACCGACGATTCCTGATTTTTTATCTAGTGACCTTTTAACAAGAGATGATTGGTCTTCAATAGAGTTGTATCTATGAATAATTCCGAGACCACCGTTTTGAATCATTGCGGCTGCCATTGCACTTTCAGTTACAGTATCCATTGGACTAGAGACTATTGGAATTTTCAATGTCGCCATTGACCCAAGCTTAACACTTGTGATAACTTCTTTTCTAGAGTAGATATCACTATATTGAGGTTCTAGTAGGACGTCATCGAAGCAAAGTCCCTGCTTAATTCTATTCAATTTTATTCTCCCAATTTTCTTTATAGTCTGCTATGACTTTCTTCTTAATAACTTTTCTTAACCCGCGATTTACTCTGAGGCAAGACGGAACAATTTCATGACGAATAATTGGTCTCATAAACTTTTCATCATAATTTCCAGGATCTGTAAGATATTCAACTTTATTTTTCCTACACCAGTCAACTAAAACAGACTTGGGTGTTGATAGAAATGGTCTAATCACGTTTCCCCTTCTATACGGAATCAATCTAGTATTTCCATGAAGTGCTGTAAATAGATACCACTCAAGACAGTCGTCGAGATGATGTGCAGTAATGATATCTCCTGATATACAATTAAGCCAATTGTACCTTTCGTCACGCCAGTGCTCCTCTAGTGATTTACCGTCGGGCTTTGGAGTAAAGATAGATCCTGTTATAACAGCAACATTTTCCTTCTTGCACCAGTCTATGATAAATTTTCTTGCCTGCATTCCGTGAGAAGTTCCATGATCAAAATAGGCAACAGTGACATTCTTCTTTCCCTTTCTCAAGAAATCAACAACTGCCATAGAGTCCGGACCGCCACTGCATGCTACAGTAACATCATTTGGAATTTTCCCAAGAATACGAATCATTTTTTTCCTATGATATATCTTACCACAGGTCTGTGTCATTTACATGATGTTAATCACACGACCCAATAAGAATTAATTCAAAATTTCCATACATATAGCACATTCCATCAATATAGACACTGAAAAATCTTTCAATATACATCCCACCATCCTCATCATCAAATATAGAAAATGAAGAATCTACAGGGACAGAGTCAACTTCTTCAATTAGTAATCCAACCTTTCCACAAAGGATATCCCTCATGTCTGTGCTAACCTTCACAAGGTCGCCGGCTTTCATTTTAGCCTAGCTATCCCTCTATTTCAACAAGTTTCAATCTAAGAACCTGATCTTTTCCATCAACGCCCTGATACTTCATTTCAGCATCACAGTCTTCATCAAGTGTGGGCCTGTACAAGCCCTCTAGAGTGACTTCATCTCCCTGTTTAATCTCATTAGTGTGCCTATTTCTATAAACAGTCTTCTCGACCCTTCTAAAGAAACCGTCATCATCCTTAGTAAATGAAAATATTTTCTCCTCTTTAATGTCGAGAACTGTACTTCTTATTTGCCTCATTTAGTTATAACCTACTTCAATTACTTCATCATTGTCAACGATCAACATGGAACCATGCGCCATGACAAGAGACTTTTTATCATCATACTCAGATAGAAAAATTATCTCAGTCCCTCTTATGGCCATCATCATTTGCTTCGTCTGTGGGCACCAGAACCACCCGTAGCCACTTCCGCTTAGGATGCACTGTGGCACATTGTCTTCTGTTGCAGAAATCAACATGAGCTGATCTACGACATCTTGTAACTCATCAGATTCTAGAATAGGATCCATTAAATTAATCTCCATCTATACACTAACTATATATTTAAAAAAGTTAACGTACAGGTACTAAGACTTCCTAAAATTGGTTTAACACTCACAGATCTTTTTTTAAAATATTCTAAAATTTGATTATCTGTTACGCCAATTTTTTGAATCTGATGTTGAGATATTTCAATAAATCTTTCATCACTTGATCTTCTAACTCTGATGCACTTGAGTGATCTTTCTCCCTTTTGGCCTCTATGAAATACAGGCTGATATTCCACCTCTGAAGCATTGTAGTTTGCAGTAGATATCTCTAAAACACCAGATAGAAATTTCTCTATTGCTCGCTTAGTGACCTTTTCTATGAGCTCAGTACCGCTAAGAGATGTAAATTTCTTTCCTGCTTTTCTTATGGTAATAGGAATTTTTCTCACCCAGCTAGTAACTATTTCTCACTCATGCAAGATAATGGTTTCAAATATCTATCTGTTAAAAAAACAACTCTGGAGAAAGCTGGCGACATGACACCATACTTTAAAAGTCTGACTCTTCTATCAGGATCAAATGTTCTTTCGCTGGCATGCTTTTTTTCAACTATGATTCCCACGGAATCAAGCGGTAAGCACTCCCCCTTGTGATTTGGGACATGAATATGAACGATATCCCCGACACTATAGTTCACTACATCTTCCTGTAGGTTCCAGTTCTTGGATCTATCCTGATGACATTGCTATGCTGAGTGTGTTCTTCATCTTCTTCACTATCCCAATTCGCTGGTGGAACACTGTCGAGAAGATCTTGAACTCTCCTGTTTAGCTGCCGTCGTTGTGCGCGTGAAATGACAAATATGCACATAAAGATTGCGAATACGATCCATGTAACCAAAAACAGTGCAGCAAAATTACTAATCATTCTGCGTGTCTCTTTTGAACATTTTAAAAAGCCTCTTAAATCTCGAACTAGGCACACTCATATAAGCTTCCTCAGTGTCAATATCTCTCCCTTCACATATTTGTGCAAGAGTTCTAGCAACCTCTTCAGTTATATCGTCGATTTCAAAATTCATTTCATGAGTAATCTCATCAAAAGATGTGATCGGCTTTGCTATCTTTTTCATATCTTCTATCTTTTTTGGCTCCCCCTGTTGGACTTGAACCAACGACACCCGGATTAACAGTCCGGTGCTCTAACCAGCTGAGCTAAGGGGGAATGTATTCTTTATAAACTTTACAGTATGGCTCTATCAGTGTTTAAGCTCAGCGCTCCATCTTGATAATCACGTCTCCCTTTGGAAGATCGAATGCAAGAGATCTTCCTGGGACAATGACCCATGCTCTTCGGAGCCTGCTTGGCCCTGGGCTAGAGCATTCACCATCAGTTAGAACTATGTATCCATCGAACTTTGAAGCATTGTCTCTTGCATGCCTAGCGACAGCATGAAAGCTAGTCCCTCCGTATCTATGCCTGACTGGTGGGACATTTTGTCCACGTCTCCATTCAATAGAGTTTTTCTCATCAACCTCAGTATCAAATGGGAATAGAGTAAAGTTAATCTTCTTTCCAAGATTGCTCAGCTCTGCAAAAAGCATCTCAATGCTATCAGACCCAACAGATCCAGACTGGTCCATGTAGACTGCAATGTTTGCGCTATGCCCCCTCCGGATTCCAGAGTGAATGTAGGGATACTTTCTATTAATCCTCTTCATTGTTCTACTTTTATTCATTCGCTGGCTTCTTCCGCAGAAGCTTTTAAGCAGTGTGGACCAGGGAATTGTATTGGAAACCATCTTTCTAAGGTCCTCTCGAACAGAACCAGGAACAGAGCCCCATTCACCTGAACTATCACACCGCTTGACTGCATCAGAGACAGCCTGGCGGATCTTGCCCTCTACAATCTGTCTATCTTCATCTGACATCTCATCCCACTCACCGTGATCGTCGATCATTACTTCGATGCCCTCACCCTGGCCCTGAATTGCTTCAGAGATCTCTTGATCCTCCTGAAGCTTTCCAAAGTACCACTCACCCGCCATACCCTTGGGAAGTGATTCAATCAGTCCAGAGACTTTCTTCCACTTTTCAAGCAACGCAGGATCTTCAACCTTGCTAAGGTCAAGTGCCTTTCCTGGCATAAGACCGCCCTCAGGAAGCTCTTTCTCTCTAATGAGACCGTTGATTGAGAGATCAGTAGCCCAGTTCCACAAGAGATGTGGATCCTTCTTTCTAGAAGTCACGTGCTTGTAAATCCAGTGATAGCACTCATGCTTCATAAGCCCACGAACCTGAATAGGCTTTAGGCTTGCAAGGAACTTCGGGTTCCAGAAAAGAGTGGGATTCTGATCAACAACTCCGATCCCAGCAGTTGAGATATCAGCCTTTCTCTTGTTGAACTTACGAAGCACATGACTAAAGAATGGCTCGTGAAGCATCAAGTTGATGAGGTGGGGATCCAGTTCAAATGCTGCTGCTTCCTCATCGGAAACCTCGTCAACTGTGACAGGAACATCGGTTTCAGTGGTCTTACCTTTCATATTTCCTCCTACCTCTATTGTAACACAATTGGGGGTTGCTTACATGCAACCCCCAGTATTTAATTATTGAAGATTTCGAGCTACTGTAACTGCCTCTAGGACAGCTTGCCCCAAGAACTTGTGAAGACGAGTGATATTATTAACCTCACCAGAGTCCATCACGTTGTTCCAAAGAGAGACAAGCATCTCACCCGGAAGCGTCTTTGCGAATACAGAGATCCTCTTGCACTGCTCAGCCGACCATTCGTTATTCTTACAGTGTTCACTGACCTTTTCAATGATAGAGTTAACCTTATCATTGCTCAATGCGCTGATCTTCTCAGAGAAATCATCATAGCGATCAATGACATCCTCTGCAGAGATTTGAAGATCGTAGTTCTTAACAAAGTCAACAAAGGTAATTGCTGCCTCAGCGCCAACGAAACCAAGTGACATCGCGTAGAATCCAGGGGGTGTATTTCCACCACAGATGGCAGAGGGAGACATCCCAGCTGACTTCAAAGAAGTATCAATCCGCTCCCAAGAACGGGGAGATGGGTAAACCTTTCCAGGCTCAATCTGACCAGCATGGCGAAGGTGAGCTGGATGGTGACTAATGAAGTCCACGACAACAGAATCGATCCCAGCACCTTTTGCCCACTCAATCCAGTCCTTGTCAGTTGGTTCAAGATCAACAACCCAGAATCGATCCAGCAATGCAGGGTCCATCTCATTGACCTGATAGTCGGCAGATGCGTTAACTGCACAGAAGATACGAGTCTCAGGATGAAGCTTGTGACCGTTCAGCTCACGATCCAGAACAAGCTGGAAAGCACACTGCATTACCTCAGGAGTTGCTCGATTAACCTCATCAAGAAAGAGAGCGACAGGCTCTCGACATGCTCGGAGCAGCCAGTCAACTGGTGCGAATCGTGTCACGCCGTCAACCAGTTCTGGGAGTCCAATAATATCTCCCTCTGTCATCTGCGCGAGGCGTCTGTCAATAAGATCAATACCGGTAGAACCGTCCTCAAGATCGATTTGAGCTGCAACCTGTCGGAAGATCTGCGACTTTCCGATTCCGTGAGGACCCCTCACTAGGATTGAAACGTCAGAGGGTAGCGAGGAAGCTACGTTAACAAAAGTCTTGATGTCCATTACATCTCCTTGGTTGTGTTTACCTTTCTATTATAAAACAAAATGTGCATAGTTACATGTGCTATTACCACTTTTTGCTTTGAATCCTTTTAAGTCTGGAAGCATAGACTGTCTTCTTTCCAGAAGAAGTCATGATAGTCATGAGGCCCGAAGTGCTAGGCTTGCCTACAACAAGACCCCAGATATCTGAATCTGATTCTCTAACGAGATCACCTACTTCAAACATCCACTGCTTCTTCCTTGTAGGCCTGGAGCCAGGATGCGCAGAAGTAGATCTGGAATTTGAAAATGATTTCTTTAAATCCTTCTTATACTTTTTAGGAATAGCCATCAGTACCTCCTTTCAAATAAATTATACCACATGCCACACAGAATTACACGCATGATAAGCTTGCATTAATTGCAAATATAATTGAAATCAAAGAAACTATAATAGACACAGTGGACAAGTAAGTTACTAATCTAACGTCTTTGTCTAGCTTATTGACGCGATTGATAAGCTTTCTCAATGATTGAATTCTAGACATTCTTCTTTTCATAACAGCTCCCTTCTGTCATCACTACATATTCAGAGGGTGAGGGATGCACGTCAACTTTAAGGTGGTTACCATTTGACAGGCCAGGCTTAACAGACAGTGCTTCGCCGTCCCCCACGGCGGTCCCTCCGGGACAGGGCATATTTTTGCTACCCAATGGGAGCTTAGTCATGAGGATCGCGCCTCACTAGCTAGCGGCCAACTAGCAAAAGTCTAAGTACACCAACTTTCTTCAGGTTGTTCAAGATCAGGTTGTTCTCTATAGTCAACTGTAATCTCTGTACCGACAGGAAGGTCTCTGAGTGCGTGCAGTCTTCTGACGTTTCCGTCCATCACATTTGCACAGCTCGGTTCCTCAGAGTGATTGTGGTATCTTCCGAGCTCGGTGACATCCCACCCGCTCTCCGGCTTTCTGACGTGGCAGACACCGACCTCCTCTCCCTGTCTAAAATCTCTATCTATAAAAGCACCCATACCCTGGATATCTGATCTCTGTATCACGAAATCTTTTCCGGCATCGTAGCCGAGACCGTAAGCCTCCTCGGGTCCCATGTCATCCAACCCTTCTGGAGCAAGGTGCATCTCAAGATCATCACTCCCGCACGGACAGGGATCTCCACTAGAGCAAGTTTCACATGGCTCATTTCCAGCCTCAACTTCAGCACACGACTCTCTGATCAGCTCCTCTCTAATGATTCTTCTTAGATCGGACCTTTTGATGTGCATTACATGCGACCCATATCGAAAAGGGACCGCTCATGTGCTCTAACTTTCTCTGCATATTCTTCTGGAGATGTTCCCATCCTGTGCTCATCAACCGGAGACAAAATAGCGTTTCCGGTCATCGGGTCAATGAAATTTGGAAGTGATTCCGCTCTAGGAAGACCAAGAGTATGGGCAGCCTTATTCGCCCAGTCCATAAGCGAAAGATTCCCCGGGTGGTCTGAGAAGTGAGTTGCCTGAACTTCTTCTGAAGGGAGCATGCTTCTGTGCCTAAGCTCTTCAGCGGGTACGGGGATTCCGAAATCGTGATAATCAGCCTCACATAGAAGGGTGCCTGCCATCTTGTTCCATCGACCCAAGTCTATTCGAGATTCAGATAACTGGCTTAGATCCACATGCCCAGGAGGCAAGCCTCGGAGCTTGGCATCCAAGTCTGGGAAGCCTGTCGTTGCCGGCTGGCTCGCAGAGGGCCCAAGACCTTGGGCCTCTAGCGCAATCATCGAGAGAGCACTAGCCATCTGATCGGGGTCCTTGGAATCCTTTGAGTAATCAGCGAGAAGCTTATCGTGTGCCTTAAGAAAGAATTCATAGTTATCTGGGACTGCAAGATGTCCATGCTCGGGGTGGCTGGCAAGCCTATTCCATGATACCCTCTGACCTGGTCGCCAATTGGCGGGAGGCTTGGGGGGTGGAGGCAAAGTATACTCGCTTGCCGCAAGTCCGCGATCTTCCCCGCCTTCGTAGTCATATCCACTTTCGTATGTCTCCCCAGCTAAATGTTCTGGTCGTGGCCATTTTTCTTCAAGTTTCCTCTTAATGTCGGGCCAATGGTTCTTCCAATCTTTGGGAGGCAGCTGCCTTCTTTGGTGATAGATATCAGTTACTACATCTTGGGGATCATATTCCCACCAGAGGCTAGGTACCGTCTTGGCTTCATTCAAAGATTCCAAAATAATTCTTCTAAGCTGGCGCTTTGTGATTTTCATTTCTTTCATCCCTACCATGTCTAATGGAATTACGTAGTCTCCCTTGAAGACTTTTTCTCTTATCTCATCAAGTGCACTGTCAGCATATGACTCAAAGGTCGGCTTATCCCGATGCAGTGCTTGCCATCGAGGATCTAGCTCATGCTCATTGGTCATTCCCTTCCAGTGATTGATCTCCCCCATTGCAGATCTGACGATAGCATTTCTCATGAACGGACCAGTGTCTTCAAGTGACATCTGTGCCCTAGGGAGCTGACCTCCTGTTATCCCAAACTGCTCTATGATTGATTTTACCTCTGAAACTCTAGACTGACCATCCGACCCTTCTGTCCCGCTCATACCGCTCATGTCCACAATTCCGCCATCTTTGTGAATGCCAAATCCATGGCTCAAAAGAATGTCAAGTATGACATCATTGGGAAGTTCACTATCATCTAGTCTACTGTCTTCCTGATCGTTCATAGCGTCCAGTGCAGCACTTCGAAGCCGTGAGGCCAAGTGGTCTGAATCTGGGTCGACTCCGCCGGTATCCTTGACAAGTTGTCTAGCAACAGCTACTATCCTCATCCTATCAGCTCGTGAAAGCTCAACAGCTTCTACAAGATCTCTACCGAGTGACTCTCTAATGAGATTCCTAAGCTGGCGAAGCGTGATCTTCATCTTTACCTACCTGTTTCAAGCATGTATTCTGCAACATCACCGGCAATTGCATTTGTCAGTGTATTGTCAGCCATCCACCGGAACAGCTCTGCTACCGCGGGGAGAACATTGGAACCCGCCACTTCGCCAATAAGCCCTAATATTCTTCCCGGAGATTCGATAATTCCGGAGATAGAGGAGGTCCAGAAGCTAGTGAATGAGCTACCCATGCTGGTAGCAAGACTTGCTCGAATATCGCTCAGTCTGTCTGATGTGATCTCACCTCTACGATGACGATTCTTTGCTTGATTCCAGACAGTCGTTAGCTGCCAGATGGACCTGAGATCTTCCCTCAGTGACCTGGCGTCAAATCCAAGTCCTGCAAGCGTGTTCAGCACATTATTACTTAATTTTTGAATCGCACTTTTAATACCCCTCATACCTTTCTTGATTATTAGCAGTATGGCATCAGAGGTTCTTGACTCACTTATCAGATATTTCGCCCTTACCTCCTCTCTTATTATTTGTCTTAATTCGTTTCTTGTTATTTTCATTATTTGCATCCTGTGGGTAGATGAGACCTAAGAGTCTCTTTATATTTGCTTAGTGGGGGCTGTGTCCAGTCTAGGTGTGGACAGTACTCCTCGTAGTCATTCTGATCCTGAAGGTATAGCTCCAGCGCTCGGGCGTCACGCTCAAGGTCATTTATATCATCCCTCAGCTTCTCAGCCGAAGGAATGAAGAGCATCACACTCGATATGATTGCTAGAGTAGGGAGGTTCATCAGTCTATCAGATCCTCTATCCTGTCTAGGATATCTCTCAAGTGTCTAAGATCGCTTTCAACTCTGATCAGCGTTCTTGTCGCCTCCTCCTGCTCATCAACCTGTGCCTCCAGCGAGGCAACCTGACGCTCAAGGTCTCCGATGTCGTTTCTCAACTGAGACACCTCAACGTTCACTGACCACACCCATCCGGCGAGGGGCATGACCAGGGCGCCGAGAACGACAGTAAATACCTTCCACATCATATCTGGTTTCATATCAATACTCAAACTCACCTTCACTACCGGGAGGTAAGTCATAAGGATGGCCTAGCGGGCGACCACGAACGGGAGGTGCAGTAGATCTTGGAACTGACTCAGTCGGAAAATCTCCCGGGTCATCATAAGGGTCTTCCTCGAAAGCCAGCATGGCAGGCATCCCGACCGCCTTAGAAAGCAGATCGACAACCAGTTCACCCTTGTCTGCATCCATTGCAAGAAGCCCCCAAATGGTCTGCTCATCACCGATCGTACTCCTAATTGTACTGAGAGCATCAAGGGTGTCATACCCCTGGGGTGGTGAAAACCTGGGAGGCTTTGTTCCGACCTCGGAGAGCATTCTCATCTCTTTGGCGATCATTGCACGAAGCTCTGTGATTGACATGATCTCCTGCTCTGTTGTAGCGGATTCAGATCCAACTGCCTTTGAGTGATCTATGGCATTAAATACATTGTCTCCACCTGCCCAGGCGTCTTCTCTAGCTTTGACATCTGCTGCAGGTCCTCCTTCAAAGTATGCTCCGTCTCCGTAATTTGGTGCTTTCTTTTCTGCTTCTACAAGAAGACCATCGTCCCTAACAGAATCTTCATACTCACCCTGTGTAATGCTCTGAAGAAACTCTTTTGTCATATCTCTAAGATTAAATCTATCTTCACTCATAATAACTCCTTCAAATAAATATTCACGATAAACTGATTATCTTGAACAAAGACGTGGTGCAGTGTATTGTTTAAATGACACGGAGGAGTCATGAACAAGCAAACAGTCGCAGAACTAGTCGAAAGACTTACAAAAGTTAATAATGAAATCAAGCTTTTGCAGGAAGATAGAAAGGAACTTCTTGCAGACTATAAGGAGAAACTTGACATCAGAGCATTTAAGGCAGCAATGAGAATTACGAAGATGAGAGAGGAGGTTGATGAAGCACAGCTTGACAATATTCTTCTTGTGATGGAAGACATGTAAAGATTATTTTAGAAATGAGCAAGCCCCGGAATTTCCGGGGCTTTTTTATTTTGTGTGTCTATCAGCAACAGAGGCCGAGGCCCAGGCATCTGGCTTTATTTTATAGGAAAATCCTGCACCAAGCGTCCATCCGCCTAGTGCTTCTCTTAGGTCTCTTGTCTTAGAAAGTGGTGTAGATCCAATGTCTATGTGAATCTCAACACATGCTGTGGGACTTGACTCCATGACTTTCATTCCGAGTGCTATAGACCTTTCAACCTCACATGTGATTCTGTGCCTAAGCGACAGCAGATTCTTATTTTTTTCAACTGTCCTTCTATAGAAGTATCTTCCTCCAGACTGGCCAGCTCCACCATGAAGACATATCGCTGATGCGAATGTGCACCCGTCGATTCTAAGCATGCTGTCTGTTCCAATAAACACGCCGCCGCCGAGGCTGACATGTTTCTTTATTTCCGAAATGACATCACTAAAATTTAGTTCATAACCTTTACCAGAAATCCATGTGTCATTCACTTTTATGATCCTTACATTATTCCAAAATATAATAAGAAAGAAAATATGCTAGTTGCACAAAGCACTATAATCCAAGTCATAATCAACTTCTGCATCTTTGAAACATCATCAACTCTTTTGAGTAGGTCGATTTCATAAGCCTTGTAATAGTCTCTTTCTCTTTCTGCCATTACTCCAAAATCTTCCTGAATGCTGTTTATAGCTCTTGTCACTCTTGCATCACTCTCACTTTCTACTTCCAGTATAGCTTCAGTGTTTTCCCTAATATCGTGTGAAAGCTTGTCACAAGATGATTCTATGGTGTGAAGCCTTGCCCCAAGTGATGCTATTGATCTTTGGTGATCTTCAATAATAGATCGGAGTGCTGCAGTATCTGCATTGTTCTTTTTAAAGAAGAGCATGTGTATTCCTTATTCCTAACTATTTAAAAAAAATCTTTCCCTAATATATTCTCTCAAAACGCCTTCCTGACTAAGGCTTAGAGATTCATCATAGTCTCTGTTTGCAATATCATAAAGCTTTTCGAGATATCCATTTCTTCTGAGTATTTTAAATGCAAGATTCTCAATTGAAAATTCTCCAGATCTCTCTAAGCCAGATCTTCTCATATTTCTTATTTTTTCTTTAAGTCTATCAATCTTTTTTAGCCTGTTTGGGCTTCTAAGGACTTCGTCAATCTCATACATCAGGCATTCAGCTTTCTCTCTAACACATTCAATGTCTACTTCTACATCAATCTGTGCTGGCTCAACAAGCCAGGAATTTCTTAGAACACTGTAAACACCTGTGGAGTGGTGTGGTTCATTTGTATCTTGTGGATAAAGCTCTACTTCGTAACCTTTAATTCTAATATCATGCTTATCATTCCATGAGGACTTTTTAGCCATCATATAATTCTTAACAAGGTCTTGATTTTCATCAACTGCTGAATAGTCAATTAGAAGATGTAGATCTATATCGCTAAATTTTGTATAGTTAAAATTTGCTAAGCTTCCGGTAAATGTAATATCATCAACTGGAACATTTATATCAAGAGATATGTAAAATTCATTTGCTATTCGAAGCAGTGCGCTTCTTATACCACCATCAAGAGCACCTGAATCCCAGATCTCAGGATTTAATGTATCCTGTGGTAAGAGTGATTGTATTTGTTTTTTCTGTATCATTTTGGCGACGATGGGTTACAGAACTAATTATCATCAAGATTCAGAGTTATCAAGATATAGGCTATCTATCTTGCTCTTGTTGATTTCCCTGATATACGGCTGCAAACCTAAACACACCTGCAATGCACCCTAGAGATGCAAAGACAACAAGCCCTGTGGGATTTCCAAGAATCCCAAGAGCTGTCCCACAGACTATTAAAACTTCTGGCGATCCGATTGTAATATTCATTTTATCTTCCTATTGTAAATGGCGGAAGCGGTGAGATTCGAACTCACGGTACATTTCTGTACGCCGGTTTTCAAGACCGGTACCTTAAACCACTCGGTCACGCTTCCATATAATATAGCATCTATCCTTTAAGCTTTCCACTTGCCAGATTCATTTCCAACTCCCTTCCATCCTGGCCTCGTCGTACGAGAATATAGATCTAGATAAGGACCTCTGCTTCTTGACTCAACAAACTTGTAAAACTCTTCAGGCTTTCTAGAGTGTTGTCTTCGATCAGCTAGAATGAAATCCTTTGAACTACACAGTCCCTTTCCATTTGGAACAGATTCAATGTCAGAATTTCCTGAATATCTGGTCCTTATTCCGTGACCTTTTCGATATCTAACTGCAAATATACACATCTCAGTGTACCTCATGCCGTAGGGTGTCGGGCTTCCAACGTTTGACTTAACCCAAGGAATAAGTGTTATGGGCTTAAATCCAAGATGATCACAAACGTTCATTGCAGCAAGAATTCCCTGATCCTTTCCTGCAGTAAATGAATTTATAGTCCACATATAGAGATGAGATTCTGGTGCAACTGGATATCGAGAAAACCAGTCAGAAATTGTGCTGACAACCTCGCCTACAGTCTGAACAGGATAGTGTGTAGATGCTTGAAGTGTTGCATGCCCAACTCCCCCTGTTGACTTTTTCCACGGTGGATCGATCACTATTGTCTTGTACATTAAAATCTCAGTTTCTTGAATTAGAGATGAGGCACCTATAAACCCGTGCCTCCCTGCGGTCGACCACTACTCCTCTGCAGTGTCGGATGAATCTTCAACAGTAGCTGTATCAGATCCAGAATCTTCATCTGAACCATCGCAAGCGGAGATCATTCCACATGCGATAATTGAAATAATATACTTCATTTTTCCCTCTCTATTGAAGATGAGGCACCTGTAATCCCGTGCCTCCCTGCGGATTTTTTACTACTCTTCTGTATTGTCGCTATTTTCTGTCGTTCCCGAATTCTTCGTCTCTTCTGTATTATTCTCAGAATTGTCTGTAGAGTTCGTGGTTGTCTCCGTCGTCTCTGTTGTATTGCCACTCGTTTCAGTGGTCGTATTATCACTGGTGGTATTCTCAGTAGCATTCTCAGCTGCTTCGGTTCCCTCAGTAGTGTTGGCAGTCTCATCAGTTTCAACACATCCGACTGCAATTACAGCTGCAAGAGCAGCCAGCTTAGTTCTCCACATTTTATTGTCTCCTTTTAGTGGGAATGGTGCGCAAGGTGGGACTTGAACCCACACGGATTAATCCACTGGATCCTAAATCCAGCGCGTCTACCAATTCCGCCACTCGCGCTTTGTTTACCATCTAAGGATTATAACGCTAATCCGCAGATGTGTACAAACTAATAGCCTCTATAGTTTGTCTCTTCTCTGAGCTTAAGGACTTCTTCCATAAGTTCTGGAATCTTCTCCATGACAGCAAAAGCAATTTTTACAGCGTTTAAGGAATCCTCGTCTCCACTTAGCCGTCCAGCATGGATCTCATTCCACTCTGTATAAAGAAGGGCAATATTCTGGAGGTCTTCTTGTGTCATGATTAATCCTAACTTAAGCTAATAGATTCGTTAAAAGATTCCAAATTTTCTATAGATCTCAGACAGAACAGCAGTGTCATCAACTGTTGGAGCAGCCACTGTCGAACCTTGAAGCGCTATATCTTCCGCTGTGGGTTCATGCGGAGTGTAGTAAGCTGTCCTGTCTTCTGATCTCTGATACTTAAGTCTTATGAGGTCCTCAGGGGTTAGATAGCGAGGAGATTCCCAATCTTTTCCTTGAAGCCCGTAGTGGGAGGTATGAGCCTCTTCAGCATCGACGACTCCCTTAAAAGAGTAGTCTCGCTTGTCTGATCTCTGCTGCCCAAGAAAAAGTCTTTCGAGTTGCGCGTAAAGTTTTTCTGTCGCTGAGTCTTTTAGGTAGGCTTCTACTTTGTCCGGAGTCCTGGGACCGAGAGGGTCTGCAAGATAGTCAAATTGTGCCATTGCATCTGCGCGCTTAGCAAACTTATTAGCCTGATCACTGATGAATTCAAATTCTGCCTGTGGGTTATCTGCAGCAACATGAAGTGCAATGTCTAAAATATCTCGCCCTTCTAGCCGCTCAACTATTAAATCTATCGCCCTCTGTCTTTTCATTATCTCCCTCAGTGCACCATCTGAAGACTCGGTCAGCTTAATTGCTGTGTGAAGATCTGTAGCTCTCTTATAACCGAGATTGGTTGAAGCCCTGGTGATTGGGGCACCTCTCTTGGTTGCCTTCAATCTCTGCTTTCTCTTACCTTTCCTCTTTGGCCTCGTCTTACCGTGAACTACCTTCCACTTATCGCCCTTCGTCTCGTCTGCATACTCCTTGTTGCTGATCCCTTCTTTTTCCTTCTTCTTGAGCCACCTGTCAAGGCTGTAGCCCATGGGAACTACATATTCAGCAAGGAGTGCTTCTCTTACGTATTCTCTAAGCAGATCCATCAATTAACTCTCTTACTATTAAATAGGCAACCTGTCTTCCAAAATCAACGTCAGTGGGAAAGTGAACACCCCTGTCGATTCTTGACTGAGATATCATCTCAGCAATGCTCAAAAAATCTTCCGCATGTTGTGGAAACTTTCTACCCAAGAGAACACCGTGGACGAATGCCTGAATTGTATGACCGCTCGGATAGGACGGAGTCTCTGCAGAGCTAAGATCATCACCAGTCCATTCTATTCCATATCTCTCTGCAGTAGCAGACGGTCTGTCCCTATCATAGTGCTCCTTTAGAGAGATAATCACATCGCCCAATCCCTGATGAACTCTTTTGTGAAGCTTTTCATCATATGGTAGATCTTTTCCCCCAAGGTACATCTCAAATATTGAGAGAATTGACTTATCACATGCCTCCTGAAGAGCTTCTGGAACCTTTCGATTCTTATACTGTCTAATGACGGCAAGCAGATCTCGACGTTCTTCTTCCGATCCGTGAGGCGGGGGAGGTTTGTTTGGAATCTTCATCCCATCATCACTTGTTCTAGTCTGTCGCTCCACTTACCATAAATTCTTTGCACGACAGGTATCATCTCTTCTTCTTTATATCCTCTCTCTAGAGCTTTCATCATCACTGTTTGAACATCATATCCCAGAAGATCTTCGACATCTTGCCCAGTCCTCCGCGCTCTTCCGAGAATTCCTGCTACATGGCCTCTTGTCTCTGCTTCACAGCCATAGTACTTTTCAATATTTTCCAAGCTATCCCATTTCTTTGATTCGTCACCGCAGTCATCACTTGTTAACATCTCTGTCGTATCACAGCTGTGTTGAATTTCGTGAGATAGAGCATCAGCCAGCTCGGTGCTTAGCCACTCTTGGAAACCTTCAATTTGAGGATAGTTTCCTGGAATACTGATGCTAAGCATAAGATTTGACATGTGTCTTTCTTCTGGAACACAGACATATGCAGCCTGAACATCAGCAACACCAGAATCTTCCACCAGGACTACTCCCAAGTGGACTTCGTTTATATTGTCATACTGAGCGAATATATCAGTGCTTAGGGTTATTGGAACCTCTAGTCCCATGGGCTGTGATCGAAGATGGTCGAATGTGTTTCTATCAAATAGAAGTAAAAAAATCTCATATTCCAGATCATCAACATATCTAGTCAGATCAGGCTCTGATTCAATCTGTTCCACAAGAATCTCTCTCACATATTCACGAAGAATCTTCTCGCTTGACATTTCGCCCACGCCTCTTTGTGACAACTACATTATAATTATCACTCTGGTTCTGAGATTTTCTTCTTCTATTTCCCTTCTTATAAGGGCCTCTGACCTCTTTAATGACGTCATCATTCCAGACAAAGCACTCTGACTCACCGGGCTTATCCTTACTCGGATCCCACGCAACTCCAGCTTTATTTAGTGCAACAAGGTCACAGTGTCTCATAATAACAGCGTGAAATCCGTAAGACTGCTTAGGATCAATCCTTTTCGGTTTCACGTGGATCTTCGGACCGGCTGCTGTTCTGACCTCGTAGATCTTCCCGATTCTTATCTTTCTCTCTTTCCCATTCGTCAAGAGATTCTTCCCATTGTCTTAAAAAATGTAAGCACCTACACGTATCATTAATGCTGACAGCCATCTTATCAACGCCAGCATTCACACTATAGTATGCGTCAAATCCATCTCTTTCAATCTTGTCTATTAGACCTTCACATGCTTTTTTTAAAGCTTCAGCCTTGGTCTTGAGGCTTTTAATCCTGTATCTCCTCTCAGAAAAAATCTTTTCTCTTAGAGGGTTCATATCACTTTTTAATCACAAATAGAGATATACCGTGCCACCAGTTCATGTCTGGACTTTCCATAGGCTTATCACGAGCAGGAGGCATAACTTCCCAATGAGCAAGGACTTTATAGCCCAGTTCCTTAAATGCATCATAAGTTGCGTCTCTGACCTTTGATTTCTCCCAATCATCGACAATTGCTATGAATGTATCTTGGAGTACATCATTAAAATATGTAAAAGCCTTCTTGTGATCGTCATACGTGTGAGCGCCGTCATAAAAGTAAATATCAATTTTTTCATCTATCTCTGATAGATCTAGTGAAAAGCAATCAGCCTCTATAACCTTTAACTTATCAGAATACTCTGGAATAAATGACTCTCTTGCAATATTAAATTTTTCAGCAGGATCACAATATTCTCTAAACTCTGACCAGTTATCAACAGCGTATGCTTTCTTAACACTCCCGTAGTTTCCATAAAGTGAAGACACTAGTGATGATCCGCAAAATGTTCCTACTTCAAGATACGTGCAATCCTTCATTTTGCAAATATTGTTTAGCATGTGCCTAAAAGCCCTGCCGGTAAAACCGTTTAAAGGTTTTTGCTCTTGAAGCATTGCAGGCAGACCAGAAGATAGTGAAAAGCTTGAAGCAAACGCCATAAGGCATTGAACTGTTAAGCTTTGTGACCTATCATATTTTATATTTATTCTTAGCTTGTTGTCTTCTGTATTTTGATTATCTGTATTTTGATTATCTGTATTTTGATTATCTGTATTTTGATTATCAGTCATTTTTCCTCAATTTTAATATGTGGTACCCGGAGCCGGATTCGAACCGGCACGCCCTTGCGAGCAGAAGATTTTAAGTCTCCTGTGTCTACCATTTCACCACCCGGGCATATAAGTATAGTATTCCTAGATGGATCTATTATATCATACTATTACTTTCTTTACATGTAATAGAAACTACTTATAAAAAAGGAAAACGGTCTTATGGATAATATCACATACCACCCGAAGGCAATTCTCAAAAAATCTGAATCTCTTACGATTTGGGAAAATCATCTTAGATCTAAGGAAAATGATCTTAAACACAGAGAGCTTGATTTAATTCAAATGAGAAGAGAAGTAAGGTTTAAAGAGATTCAGCTTGATTCAGAAAGAAAGAAGCACCTTCTCCAAACGTGGTTAACTTTCTTCATTGGAATGATCTCAGGTGTGATCATCGTAAGCTTAGCTTAAGAAATTTTTGTAAGCATTCCAGAAGAAAGGCCGTACACCTTCCCGCAGATAAAGACTTGAATCTTACCATCTCTTCTAACATTTGTAACAAGGCCGACATCACCTGCTCTTGCTATGTGCCCTGGCTTCATAACGTAGTTAATATTTTCATTGAGGCTTACTAGATCACCAGAGGATATTGTATTTTTCATCATGATCCTGTATCAAGACCGGTATCACCGGTGTCTCCTCCTTCGTCAGGAAAATAACGATACCCCACTTCCACTAAATCATTCCCACCCGGGATGACCGTAAAGTAAATAGTATTATCTGTAGAAGAGTAATACCAATCG
>Ga0098040_1000163_pt1 | contig 32530 bp, 23 predicted proteins | sample 7_EtaG_FD_75065 | JGI IMG/M metagenome (GOLD analysis project Ga0098040, IMG submission 75065) | Marine viral communities from the Subarctic Pacific Ocean - 7_ETSP_OMZ_AT15161 metaG | ecosystem: Environmental > Aquatic > Marine > Oceanic | place: Pacific Ocean | collected 2015-01-08
CCAAAACTCTCGGCTCCAAGAATGGCCGCTTTCACTACATCCAGGCCAGTTTTGATACCCCCATCCGTTTGCAGACGAATTTTTCCACGCAAATCATTAGCGCGCAGCGCCTGCTGGGTTTCGGCTAGCCCGAGCTCCCAAGGCGAGCCTGCGTAGCGAATAGACGCCAGCGGGCTTGCTGCGGTGCCGCCATCGTAGCCAGAGATTGTAATCAGATCGGCATAAGCCTTTGCGACACCCGCTGCAATCGTGCCAACACCCGGCTCCGAGACAAGCTTTACCGAGACCAGCGCCTGCGGGTTGACTTGCTTCAGATCAAAGATCAGCTGCGCAAGATCTTCGATCGAGTAGATATCGTGATGCGGCGGCGGAGAAATCAAGGTTACGCCAGGCACCGAGTAACGCAGGCGCGCGATCAGCTCATTAACCTTGCCACCGGGAAGCTGTCCACCCTCGCCCGGCTTGGCGCCCTGGGCAACCTTGATTTGCATGACATCGGCACTGCGCAGGTACTCTGCGGTTACGCCAAAGCGGCCGGAGGCTACCTGTTTGATCTTGGATCGCTTTACGGTGCCATGGCGAGCCGGGTCTTCACCGCCCTCACCTGAATTGGAGCGGCCACCCAGGGTGTTCATCGCCACCGCCAGCGCTTCATGCGCTTCGGGTGACAGAGCACCAAGGGACATGGCTGCGGAATCAAATCGTGTAAAGATTTGCTCCACCGGCTCAACCTCAGAAACTCCGATGGCTTTTATACCCTCGCGGAAACCGAACAGATCCCGCAGCGTGGCAACCGGGCGCTCATTGACCAGTGCTGCGTATTCCTTGTAGTGACCATAATCGCCTGAGGTAACTGCATCCTGCAACTTGCCAACGACATCAGGATTAAACGCATGGTACTCCTGGCCATGAATATATTTCAGCAAGCCACCCGGTGAAACCGGCTTGCGCGGCTTCCAGGCATTAAATGCCAGCTGCTCCTGATCCTGCTGAAAATCAATAAACCCTGCACCCTGAATACGACAAGGCACACCTTTGAAGCACAGGTTAGCAACATCATCCGCAAGGCCAATCGCTTCAAAAAGCTGCGCGCCACGGTACGAAGCGATGGTGGAAATGCCCATCTTGGACAAAATTTTCAGCAGTCCCTTATTGATGCCTTTGCGGTAGTTGTTCTTCGCTTGGATGGGATCCATCAGCACTTCGCCGGTACGAATCAGATCATTCAGCACCTGGTAGGCCAAATACGGGTAGACGGCGGTGGCACCGAAACCGAACAACACCGCAAAATGGTGAGGATCCCGGGCCCAGCCTGTTTCCACGATGATATTGGAATCACACCGTAAACGCTTTTCCGACAACCGGTGATGAACGGCTCCGGTTGCCATCAGAGAGCTCACCGGCAACTCGCCTTGCTTAAGGTCTTTATCCGAGAGAATCAGGAGTACTTTTCCACTAAGTACCGCTTGCTCAGCCTCATCACAAATGCGGTCAATTGCCTGCTCCAACCCCAATTCAGGAAGGTAACTCATAGAAATCTGAGCAACCGAAAAGCCCGGCCGGTCGTTGTTAGCAATCCGAAGAAATTTGGCCGGTGACAATACGGGGGTAGTAAGGATGATCCTGTCAGCGTGCTCGGCAGTTTCCTCGAATACGTTACGTTCGGCGCCAAGACAGGTTTCCAGGGACATCACGACCGCTTCCCGCAAAGGATCAATCGCCGGGTTAGTCACTTGGGCAAACTTCTGGCGGAAATAATCCGCAACGTGGCGAACCTTGCTGGACAACACCGCCATGGGCGTGTCGTCTCCCATGGAGCCAACAGCCTCTTGGGCATTTTCTGCCAGTGGACGCAAAATCTGATCACGCTCTTCGTAAGACACCAGAAACATCTTCTGGTGCACCAGCAACTCATCCGCATCCATCAACCGGAATTCTGGCGTATCCTGGTTCAGGGTTGTTTCTACTCGCAGTGCGTTTTCACGCAACCAACGTTTGTAAGGCTGTGCTGTCTTTAGTCGCTGATCGATATCCGAGGTATGCAAGACCTCACCGGTTTCGGTATCGATAGCAAGCATTTGGCCAGGCCCTACGCGGCCTTTTGCCACCACGTTCTCTGGCTGATAGCTGTATGTGCCAATTTCCGACGCCAAGGTAATGAAATCATCGTCGGTAACTACCCACCGCGCCGGTCTCAGGCCGTTGCGATCCAGCATACACACGGCGTAACGGCCATCCGACATAACCAGCCCTGCGGGGCCATCCCAGGGCTCCATATGCATGGAGTTGTATTCGTAGAAGGCTCGTAAGTCAGAATCCATCGTGTCGACATTCTGCCAAGCCGGTGGAATCATCATCCGCGCAGCACGGAACAGATCCACACCGCCCGCCAGTAGGATTTCCAGCATGTTATCCATGCTGGAAGAGTCGGAGCCAGCCAAGTTGACGAGAGGCTGCAGAGTTTGCAAATCGGGCAGGCTTGGGGAGCTGAATTTGGCAGCCCGCGCAATGGCCCAATTACGGTTGCCGTCGATGGTGTTGATTTCGCCGTTATGGGCCAGATAGCGAAACGGCTGCGCCAAAGGCCAGCGTGGCATGGTGTTAGTGGAGAAACGCTGGTGGAACACGCAAATGGCGGTGGCGAAATCAGGATCGCCCAGATCTTTATAGAAATTCGCCAGATCCGCCGGCATCATCAAGCCTTTGTAGGCGAGCGTGCGATGGGAAAGACTGCATATATAGAACTCAGGATCGTCAGCCATATCACGCTCGGCATGGCGGCGCCCGACAAACAGGCTGATGGCAAACTCCTGTTCCGATTTGGTAGCCGGCGTAACGAATACCTGCTCTATCCGAGGCATGCACTCCAAAGCCATCGGGCCCAAGCAGCTGTCATCAACCGGCACTTCACGCCAGCCCATAACGTCAAGGCCCTGCTCAACCAGTCGCTTTTCAAGCGCAGCGCGCCCACTGGCAGCTTTGCCCGGCTCTGGGCTCAGAAAAACCTGGCCCACGGCAAACAACCCGTCGAGCTCTTCATCAAACGCTGATTTGGCCGCTTTTCTAAGAAACGCCACGGGGCTTTGAATAAGCAGGCCGCAGCCATCACCGGTTTTTCCGTCAGCCGCAATCCCGCCCCGGTGAGTCATGCATGTCAGCGACTCGATGGCAGTCTGCAATAATGCGTGACTGGCGTTGCCTTTCATATGGGCAATCAAACCAAACCCGCAGTTATCCTTGAATTCATCTGGGTGATACAAGCCTGAGACCATAAGTGCCCTTTTGCATATAAATGCTGTTCAATCAGAGACTTCTGCACCAAAACGGCGCACAAAAATCGACCGACGTTAAAAAAATGGGCAGATGATTCTACACACGTAGAATTACTTACTCAAATAGCTTTGACAATATTTATTTGGAGAGGTTTCGTCGCCTCAGGCCTTTCCCGAGACGAAACAGGGAGTTACTGCCTATTTACTGTAGTTCACAGACCTTCAGTTGTACGCACCCAAGGCGTGCGCGAAATTAGTGCATCAGGGAGTCGAGACGCCGCCTTTTGGGCATCTTCCTTAGATGAATAGTTTCCATAGAGCACCATGAACCAGGCTTCGCTCTTACGCTCGCCCAACGTATAGACCATTTCATCAAGCGAGGGGTAGCGGGAAATAACGTTGAGAGCCGTTTGCTCCAGGTTTCCCGCTACCAGCTGAATCGTCCAGCCCTCGCTGCGGCTGCGCAACTGCTCAATGTCCACGTATTTGTTTGCGTTTTCAGGCACGAATCCAGGCTCAGGCTCAGGCTCAGGCTCAGGCTCAGGCTCAGGCTCAGGCTCAGGCTCAGGCTCAGGCTCAGGCTCAGGCTCAGGCTCAGAAACAGAATCCAACGGCACGGTTTCCTCTGTCAATGGCGAAGGCGATTCGACTGGCACGTCACCTTCGAGCGTTTCGGGGCCAATGGTAATACTCTTTCGCACCTGCTCAGGTTCTGGAACCGCTTCGATCTCCACAGCCACTGTTTCATCATACTGCTGGGATACGAACCACCAAGAGCCAGCCAAAAGCAAGAGTGCCAGCGCAGGCAAGCGAAGCGCCCTGAAGTCGATACGACGAGCAGGTTTTTGCTTTAAAGAATTGGAGACAATATCTAACCAGATGCCGGGTGTAACTCTTTGCAACCGCGAAAAGCTGCCTTGACTAAGGTCGTATATTCTCGCAAGTCTGGCAGAGCTCAGGAGCTCATTCACTTTTCCGCCCGCTTTATGTACTCGCGGTTCCAGGTACAAGAACACCTCGCCCTTGGTAAGCGGTCGCAGATGAATTTGGTGTATAGATACCGACGAATCCTCAAGGCCTAGCAGCGTGACAAGACGATCCTCCCCGGCAAACACCGGAACCGCTGCTTTGGCGCGATCCGCAGCCAGAAAGCCACCCAGGATCAGCCGGAGAAGCTCAGGGGGCGCGCGATCGGCATCATCAATGAGCAACACCATGCGCTGCCCCTTAACAACTCGCCCTTCAGACCAACGAAAAAAGCGATAGACAGCTTCGCGCGAATTATCATCCGCGTTGGCCCCGGAGCGCGCAACCTGTTTAAGATCTCGTGCTAATGCACTCGAACTTGTCATAGCCGCGGCAGGCAGGCGATGAAAGCCTAACCGTGATGATTCGCTGCGCACCAACTCAGCCAGCAACCGGCTCTTACCAGAGCCCGGAGCGCCTGTGAGCAGCAAAGCCATATCACCAAACCCACAAAGATGGCGAAGAGCCTCCAAGGCGTGATGGCGCATGCCATCCGGAAAGAAAGGTGTCTCCATTTCCAATGGATTCTCTCTTAGACCGTATCGCTGCTGTAGCCTGGGAAACAACCCTCCACCATCCAGGCTGTTGAAGCTGTCGTCAGTCACTAAAAACCTCTGCCGTTCAATGTTACAACCTCACTTTTCCTGCTGGCAGAATGCCTTTAACGTTGCGGCTAGGTTTTCCGAAGTAGCCTCCGATGTAACCACCGCGTCGCCTACGGAACGGAGCAATACAAGCCTCAACCGGCCGTCGATGTTTTTCTTGTCAACGGCCATCAAGCTCATGAAATCCGCAGGCGTCATTTGAGACGGGGGCCGCGCAGGCAGGCCTGCCCTATCCACAATGTCTACGATGCGACGGTAATCAGCCGAGCTTATCAAGCCTTCCCGGGCCGACAAGTCGGCAGCCATGATCATACCCATACCCACTGCTTCTCCATGCAACCAGTTGCCGTAGCCGGCGAAGGTCTCAATGGCGTGACCAAAGGTATGACCAAGATTCAGAGTAGCCCGGAGCCCGTTCTCACGCTCATCCAAGGCCACAACGTCCGCCTTGCAGGCGCATGAGCGCAATATGGCTTCTGCCAGAGCCTTGCTGTCGCCGGCCACCAAAAGCTCGATGGTCTCTTCCAACCAGCCAAGAAAGGCTGTATCCCTAATCAGGCCGTACTTTATTACCTCAGCAAGCCCTGCAGATACCTCTCTCGGTGGCAGGGTCTTAAGCGTATCCGTATCAATCAATACCGCTTCTGGCTGATGGAAAGCCCCAACCATGTTTTTCCCAAGCGGGTGGTTAATGCCAGTTTTACCACCCACAGACGAATCAACCTGAGATAACAACGTGGTTGGGATCTGTATGAATGGAACACCGCGCTGGTAAGACGCTGCCGCAAACCCCGTCATGTCACCCACAACACCGCCGCCCAGAGCCACCAGTGTGGTTTTTCGAGTGTGTTGCTTCTCTAGCAAGGCATCAAAAATCAGGTTCAGCGTCTGCCAGTCTTTATGTTTTTCGCCATCAGGCAGCAACACGGCATCCACCGTTTTGCCGGGAAAACTGGCTTTGGCTTTCTCCAGATACAAGGGGCCAACCAGATCATTAGTTACAATCATTACCTGGGAGCCGTACACGTAACCGGAAAGGTCGTACGCCCCTAGCATGCCTTCGCCGATCATGATGGGGTAACTGCGTTCTCCCAGATCAACCGGCAGTTCATGAAGCAGTTTATACATGGTTACGGCCCTCCTTTCGCACTTGTCTTTGTTGTCGCGGCGTTTTCGGATTCATTCGATTAACAAGCTGGCGAACAACAAGCCGGGGGCTCTTGCGATCTGTAAACATAATAATATCGGCAAGCTCCGTGTATAGCGGATCCCTGAGCGCAAACAGCCGGCGCAAAACGCCTTCGGGGTCGTCGTTCTGCAGCAAGGGGCGATTGCGATCTTTACGCGTGCGCTCTACTTGCTGTTCTATCGACGTGCGTAGGTAAATAACGACCGAATCTTTTTTCAGAAGCGGGTGGTTTTCGGTTCGCATGACCGCGCCGCCGCCGGTGGCCAGAACGGTCTCGGGCTCCGCAGACAGCTCGTCCAGCATCGCTGTCTCACGCTGCCGAAACCCAGCCTCGCCCTCAACATCGAATATCCAGGGAATATTTGCTCCACAACGCTCTTCAATGATCCGATCAGAATCAAGGAAGCGGTACGCCAGCTCACGGGCAAGCATCCGGCCAATGGTACTTTTACCGGCGCCCATAGGGCCAACCAAGACAACGCGTTTGGGCAAAGACATAACTTCCGCTCAATAATGTTCAGGCGGGTGAGAATATCACAGGGCTACAGATTGCATAAGCTTCAGCGTGAGTATCACGGGACATGCAGACACAAAAAAGCCGCCGGTTTATCGCGGCGGCTTTTCTTCCTGAAACCCTATTACTGAATCAGGTCGTTCTTGATGATCTTCGGTGTAATGAAGATCAGCAGCTCACTTCGCTCGTTAATTTTCTCAGTGCGCTTAAACAAACGCCCAAGGTAAGGAATATCTCCAAGGAACGGTGTCTTTGTGGTTTGGGTGGCGACTTCTGACTGGAAAATACCGCCCAGAACCACCGTTTCACCGTTACCAACCAATACCTGCGTCGTCACCTCATTGGTGTTGATGGAAGGAATACCCCCCGTTACTTCGCCACGGGAATCCTGATTAACCATCAAATCCATAATGATCTTGTCGTCCGGTGTGATCTGCGGCGTCACTTCCAAAGACAACACGGCTTCTTTAAATGACACAGAGGTAGCGCCACTGGACGAGGCTTCCTGGTATGGAATTTCTTCGCCCGACTTGATGGAGGCTGTCTGGCGATCCGCGGTTACCACTCGCGGCTGAGATACGACCTCTGCCTGGCCGTCAGTTTCAAGCGCTGACAACTCCAGATCTACCAGGAAGTTGTCGCTGCCCCAGCCTACTGCGAATGAAGAAGCGCCTTCGCCGGTTACACCAAGGTCAACAGCCAGCGCGCCCGGGAACGTAATGCCACCCGTACCGCCACCTGCGGCATCACGCGCTTCTCCCGAAGCACTTTGAGAACCGCCCACCGAAAACACGTTATCCCCGCTCACATCGTAGCCTGCACCACCCCAGCGCACACCAAGGTTTTCCGCCACGTTAGTTTGCGCGCGCACAATGCGGGCCTCAATAGATACCTGACGAACCGGAACGTCCCAAGTAGCCACAAGGCGACGAATCTCCTCTAGTTTCCCGGTGCTTTCACGAACGCTGATGGTATTCGTGCGAACGTCGGAGGACACAAAGCCACGATCGGAGATCAGCTCTTTGTCTTCCTTAATCAGCGCAACAATATCAGCCGCTTTGGCGTAGTTAACCTGAACAATGTCCAGCCGAACCGGTGCAAGTTCTGCAATTTGCTTGGTGGTTTCAAGCTCAAGCTTCTCACGAGCGGCTATCTCATCGGCCGGCGCAACCAGCAACACGTTACCGATTTGGCGTTTGTCCAGCCCCTTGGTTTTTAGAATAAGATCAAGCGCCTGATCCCAGGGTACATTCTGCAAGCGCAGAGTAATGCTGCCGCCTACTGTGTCACTGGCCACCAGATTCAGCCCGGTAAAGTCAGCGATAAGCTGCAGCACAGAGCGCACTTCAATATCCTGAAAGTTCAAGGAAAGCTTTTCGCCAGAGTACGGGAATTTCTCCTCACGGCGTGACTCTGCTTCTTCTTCAGTAAGCTTTTCAACACTCACTGTGAACTGGTTTCCCGACTGATAAGCAATGTAGTCGTAGTTGCCTTCCGGACGAATCTCAACCACTGCATTACCGCCTTCAACAAAGGTGTCAATGCGGCTTACAGGTGTTGCAAAGTCAGTGACATCCAAGCGGCGGCGCAGATCAGCCGGCACGGAAATGCCATCCATGGTAAGTCGAATTTTGCCACCCAGCTCAGATAGGTCAACAGGTGTTCTAGGGCTGCCCAGATCTACGATAACCCGGCCTTCGCCGTTTTTACCCCGGCGAAAATCAACGCCAGCCAGTGTGTCAGGCGCAGAGGTCGACTGCGTGGCCGCGGCTGCCCCCGTTGAACTGGCCTCAACCGGAGCGGCACCGGAATCACTGCCAATGGTCATCACAAGAGAGTCGTTATTTCGAACGGTCTCGTAAGGCACAAGCTCAATCAGATTAAAAATCAGGCGAGTGCGATCCTTTGTCTCTACCACGGTCATGCTCTGGGCATTACCGGATCCCAAAGGGATACTTCGGCTGTTGAGGCCGCTGACGGTGTCGTTCAAATCCACCGCAATGCGTGCTGGACGCTCGATGGTATAACCCGATGGCTCGGGTGGCTGACCATCAAATTTAAGTGTCACTTCCAAGCGCTCTCCTGGTAGCGACGAAAACGACACGTCTTCCAACGTGACCGCATTGGCCAGGCCGGATAACAACCCAAAAGCAATTACGCTGACGTATACATTGAGTTTTCTGAACATCGCTAGCCTCGACCCCGAACTTTTTTGTATATGCATTTTTCTTTCATTCTTCATCTAGCCGCTCCTTAGCCTGCGTCTTCGTCTAGGGTCAGAGAGCGAGGACGCTCTACCCAACCACCCCGGCCATTGGGAACGATTTCGATAAGCTCAATACGGGTTTCACTCACACCAATAATACGGCCATAGCTCTGCCCCATGAAATTCCCGGAACGAACCCGGTGTATGCCGCCGGTGTTATCCCGGATCAGCGCAAACAAATTTCCTGAAAGACCCTGGAGCGTGCCCACCATATCGAGCCCCTTAAGATCAAAGTTCTCAAGCACCTCCTTTGGCCGATCCAGATTAGGTTCAACATCACTTATTGGCTTTTCATCGATCATCGTCAGCTGAACATCGATTGGCGCCTCGAACGGTGCCCTTCGGTCTGCAGCCGAATAACTGAAGGCCTCGTAAGCGCTGAACTCAGGTAACGGTTCGACATGCCCTCGAGGCTTTGCTCGAGTGTCTGCCATGAACTTGTCAAGGTCAGAAAAACCACTGCCCTGGGAACAGGCTGTCAGGAGTGACACCAGACAAACACCCAGCCAGGCCTTTCCCGCATGCTTTGCTGCCATGCTCATTCTCCAGCCCGGTAGCGGTATGTTCGGGCAACAACCTGCATATCAAGTTGCTCGCCGTCTCCGCCAGTTGGTTTAATGGTTAAATCGTGCAGAGTCACGATTCGTGGAAGGCTTGCGACACTGCTTACAAACGATGCCAGCTCGTGATAAGAGCCTGAAACACGGATATTGATCGGCAGTTCGGAATAGAAGTCACGCTTTTGCTCAGACTGAAGCTTTACTTCTTGAAGAGCCAAACCGTTACCCAGAGCCGTATTGGTAATATCTTCCAGTAGGCCTGGGACTTCGGTTTCACTTGGCAACTGTCGCACAAGCGCACCGAACGTTTCTTCCATCTCTACCATCTGCGCCTTGAAAACCTCGATATTCGCTACCCGGTAGGCCTTTTCCTCATATTTTTTGCGCAAATCCTGCTCGGTCTTTTCAACCCGGTCGAGCTGTACGTACTGATCCTTGATAAAGAACCAGTAACCGCCACCCATGATCAGACCAAAAATGATCAGCACGACAATAGCCTTGATAGGTGCCGGCCAAATGCCAGCGTTGTTTACATCAAGGTCATTGATATCAAATTCATTGAGGCTTTTTAGTGAGTCCGCGAGGCTCATTACTTATCCTCCCCTTCGGGCTCTGGTGTTTTTTGATTAACGGTCATGGTGAATTGACTGTACCCCGCTCGCCGGCTATCCGCCGATGATACATTTGAGAGATTCGGGCTGGTGAACCAGTCGGATTCATCAAACTGCCGCATGAGTGTTGATACTCGGCTATTCGATTCTGCCATGCCAACAATGCTCACTCGGTCACCCGTTCTCTTCAGGTCTGTGTAGAAAAGGCCGTCGGGCAACGTGCGCACCAGTTCGTCAAACACACGAACAATCACAGGGCGCTTACCCTGCAAATCCTGGATAACCTTCATGCGAGCCAGCAGTTCATCACGCTTGCGCTTGAGGCTTTCAATCTCACGAATCTGCTCATCCAGTTTTTTGGTGGCCGATTCAATGTAGGCATTTCGGGACTGCTGATACGCAACACCGCTGTCCAGATCCGAACTCCACAGAAATGTGAGGCCACCGGCAATGATGGCGGCCCCTAAAATCATCACAACAAACTGCTTCTGCTTCTCTGCTCTAAGCTCTTCGCGCCAAGGCCTGAGGTTAATTGTTGCCATTAGTCGAAGCTCCTCATTGCCAGGCCACAGGCAATCATCAGCGAGGGAGCGTCGTTGCTCAGCGCCGATGCGTTAACCCTAGAACCGACCGACATTTCCGCAAAGGGGTTCGCGACCAGTGTCGGCGTTCCTGTTTTCTCTTCCACCATTTCTGTCAGCCCCTGAATCGAAGCAGTACCACCTGCGAGCACTACGTAGTCCACCGCATTGTACTGACTGGCTCCGAAAAAGAACTGGAGCGCACGCGCAACTTGCTGAACCACAGCCTCCCGGAACGGTGTAAGTACTTCGGAATCGTAATCGTCAGGCAGCCCACCTTGTTTCTTGGCAAGACCTGCTTCTTCAACAGACAAACCGTAGCGACGCTGGATCTCTTCGGTGAGCTGCTTGCCGCCAAAGATTTGCTCTCGGGTGTAGACCGTTTTGCCTTCAGCCAAAACACTCAACGTGGTCATCGTTGCGCCGACATCAACGACTGCCACCACAAGATCTTCGCCCTGAGAGTCAAGCTGAGACTCAATCAACGCGTAAGCACGCTCAAGCGCGTAGGCTTCTACGTCCACAATTTTAGTGTTGAGAGAGGCAATCTCGAGTGCGTCCTCACGGATGTCCACGTTTTCTTTGCGACACGCGGCCAAGAGCACGTCAACCTGATCCGGATTTGTTTCCGAAGGCCCTTGCACCTCAAAATCGATTGCCACTTCATCAAGGGGATATGGAATATACTGATCTGCCTCCAAGGCGATCTGGTCTTCCATTTCAAATTCGTTGAGGCCGCCATCCATTTGGATAAGCTTGGTAATGACTGCAGAACCGGATACCGCCACCGCCACATGTTTTATGCTGGTGCGGGACTTGGAAGCCACCCGCTTGAGGACCTCTCCAACGGCTTCTACATCCGTGATGTTTTTCTCGACAACAGCGTTAGCCGGTAACGGCTCAACGGCGTAGCTCTCGACCTTATAGCGGTCGCCCTGCTTCGACAGCTCGAGGAGCTTGACGGAGCTTGAGCTTATATCTAAGCCCAATACTGCACTGGATTTCTTTCCGAACAATCCGAACACGCGCTCACCCTATACCTGGTTAGATGCACCCGGCTATATGACTTATGTGTTTTTTATTTAAGAGAATTTCTTCATTATTCCGTCTACAATGTTTGCTCTCATTCAATTGAGAACAATTGCTGCGGTGAAGCGACTCATCCTTCCTAAAGCAATTTCTCAAATGATAGACCTATATCCAACAGTTGTCAGAAAAAAATGTCCCATTTGTTGCGTACATCTCGCCTTTTTGCATGGTTATTTCTCACTGGTCTGAGTGTCGCCGTTATCGTAGGCTCAGGCTTCTATCTTTACCTTCGTCCCGGCCTTCCACCTGTCGAACAGCTTCTGGAGATAAAACTCCAGACGCCATTGCGGGTATATAGCAAAGACAACAGATTAATAGCAAAATTCGGTGAAAAGAGAAGGGCACCGATCACAATCGAACAGATCCCAACAATTCAGTTACAAGCCTTTATGGCGGCCGAAGACTCGCGATTTTACGAGCATCACGGGGTCGACATTAAAGGACTGGTGCGGGCTGCAATCGAACTGATCTCTACTGGCTCGATCCAATCTGGTGGCAGTACCATCACAATGCAGGTTGCAAAAAATTACTTTTTGTCACGTGATCGCACCTTTATTCGCAAGTTCAACGAGATACTTCTGGCTATTCAGATAGAGCGTGAACTTGATAAAAACCGGATTTTCGAACTGTATTTGAACAAGATCTACCTTGGCAACCGAGCCTATGGCATTGCTGCGGCAGCCCGCGTTTATTACAACAAACCAGTAAACGAACTCTCCCTTGCGCAAATGGCCATGCTGGCAGGCCTGCCCAAAGCTCCGTCTGCTTACAACCCACTTGCCGACCCCCAACGCGCACTGGTTCGCAGAGACTGGATTCTTGGCCGGATGAAGGAGCTTGGCTTTATCAGCGTCGACGCCTACGAGCTCGCCATCCAAGCCCCGATCACAGCAACTTATAACGCCACTGAAGCGGAAGTAGATGCCGACTACGTGGCAGAGATGGCGCGCGCCGAAATGGTCAGGCGCTTTGGCGATGAAGCTTACACCGACGGCTACACCGTTACCCTGACGGTAGATAGCAAAGAACAACAGTCGGCAACAGACTCACTCAGAAGCGGACTTGAAGCCTACGACCGAAGGCACGGATTCCGCGGGCCTATTGGCCAGATTGACACTGAAACCCTCTCCGGTGACGACCTATCCAGCACCATGCTGAACTACCCAAGAATTGAGTCTTTAATGCCCGCTGTTATAACGGCAGTTGATGATGACAAGGGCGAGGCTCGCGCCCACGTACGCCGCTTTGGTCCGGCGGTAATGCCGTTTGAAACCATGCAATGGGCCCAACGCTATAAAACAGAAAACCTGACCGGCCCCAAGCCAAAAAAACCCTCTGACGTGGTGAGTGTGGGTGACGTTGTTTACGTTCGAGTAGATGATTTAGCGAAAGCACCGACATTGCCGGCAGACGAGGAGCGCTCGAATGTTGCCGCCTCCGGCATTGCCGAGCCAGTCCGGGTGTCCCTCATGCAGACCCCGAAAGCTGAGGGCGCACTGATCTCTCTTAAGGCAAAAACCGGGGCCATTGAAGCTCTCGCCGGCGGCTATAGCTTCGGCCAAAGCAAGTACAATCGCGCCATGCAGGCCAAGCGGCAACCGGGCTCTACCTTCAAGCCGTTCCTGTATTTGACCGCTCTTGAGAGCGGCATGACGCCCGCAACCATCTTCAATGACGCACCGATTGTATTTGACGACTCGGAACTCGAAACCGCTTGGCGCCCCCAGAACTCCTCCGGGCAGTTTTACGGCCCTACCACGCTTCGCAAAGCGCTTTACCGCTCACGGAACCTGGTGTCGATTCGACTTTTGCGAGATCTCGGAATTCCCCGGACGCTGGACTACCTGAGACAACTCAAGGTTCCCGCTGAGAACATGCCCAAAGACCTATCTCTCTCCTTGGGCAGCGGCCAGCTCTCACCCATGGAGCTGGCTCGAGGGCTCGCCGTTATTGCAAACGGAGGCTACGATGTAGAGCCTTTCCTGATTCAGAACATCACAGACGTTAACGGTGAGACAGTGTATGAGGCGCCCAAAGTCGTTCTGTGCGACACGAACTGCGACACTAATGAAGCACCCTCCTCACACCCAGATGAAGAGAGCGACAACGCGCCAGCATTGACCAAAGAGTCCGCCCCTAAAACACGAGTTATGCGGCGGCTTGCAGATGAGCGCTCAGTTTACATCCTGCACTCAATGCTCAGAGACGTGGTTAAACGCGGAACCGGGCGACGAGCACTAGCCCTTGGGCGTGACGACATTGCCGGAAAAACAGGCACCACCAACGAGCAGCGGGACACCTGGTTTGCAGGGTTCAACCACAACCTTGCTACCACCGTATGGGTGGGCTTTGATCAGCCTGCGCCACTGGGCCGCAGGGAGTTTGGCGCAAGCACGGCTTTGCCTATCTGGCTCGATTACATGAAGGTAGCATTGGAAGGAGAATCCTCCGCTTTCATGCCCAGACCGAACGGCATCGTCAACATTCGCATCAACCCAGAGACGGGCAAGCGCGCAAGACCTGGCGAAGACGGTACGTTCGAAATATTCAAAGAAGAAGACGCACCAGCACCTCTGGCAGCAGATGATGAAGGGTCTGGCGGCACAGGCGGAAATGGGGACGACCTATCACGTCAGATCTTCTGATACTTCCAGACAAACACCCATAAAAAAACCGGCGGGATCACCGCCGGTTTTTTTATAACTTCAGAACGCCATCGATCAGATGATGTCATCCATGCTCTTCAACGGATAATGTGCCGGGTAACCTTTACTGGCCACACCCGAATCCACAGCAGCACGGGCCACGGCAGCCGGAACAACCTCCAGCAGGCGAACATCCATGGGCTTGGGAATGATGTACTCCTTACCAAACTCAAAGCTGTCAGCACCGTAGGCTTCACAGATTTCCTGCGGAACCGGCTCTTTCGCCAATTCGCGAATGGCATTTACCGCCGCCACTTTCATCTCTTCGTTGATGCAGGTCGCACGAACGTCGAGCGCACCACGAAAGATAAACGGGAAACCAAGAACGTTGTTTACCTGGTTCGGGTAATCTGAACGGCCGGTAGCCATAATCAGGTCGTCGCGAACCGAGTGAGCCACCGCTGGATCGATCTCCGGATCCGGGTTCGAGCACGCAAACACAACCGGGTTTGGCGCCATCTTTTTGAGCTGGTCAGCGCTCAACAGATCCGGCCCAGAAAGCCCGAGGAAAACATCCGCCCCCTCCATTGCTTCATCCAGGGTACGCTTATCAGTCTCGTTGGCGAACATCGCCTTGTACTGATTGAGGTCGTCGCGACCTGAGTGGATCACACCCTTGCGGTCGAGCATATAGATGTTCTCAGGGCTGATACCGCAGCTGATCAACAACTTCATGCAAGCGATTGCAGCAGCACCGGCACCCAGGCAAACCACCCTCGCTTCTTCAATTTTCTTGCCCTGCAGCTCAAGGGCGTTAATCATGCCCGCCGCAGTAACAATCGCCGTACCGTGCTGGTCATCATGGAAGACGGGCACGTTGCACTTTTCGATAAGCGCGCGTTCAATTTCGAAACACTCCGGCGCCTTGATGTCTTCAAGGTTGATACCACCGAAGGTGTCAGCGATACGCTCAACGGTTTCAATGAACGCCTGTGGGCTTTCGGAATTGACTTCGATATCGAACACGTCAATTCCAGCAAAGCGCTTGAACAGTACGCCTTTGCCTTCCATTACCGGCTTGCTTGCAAGCGGGCCAAGATTACCCAGGCCTAGAATCGCAGTGCCGTCGGAGATAACCGCTACAAGATTGCCTTTGGCAGTGTACTTATATGCGTTCTCCGGGTCCTTCGCGATCTCGCGGACCGGTTCGGCAACGCCGGGGCTGTATGCCAAAGCAAGGTCGCGGGCGGTCGCTGTCGGCTTGGTGATTTCTACACTGATCTTCCCAGGCCGCGGCTTGGCGTGATATTCAAGGGCTGCTTCTTTCAGATCTTGAGACATTGCCACTGTTCCGTTTGTCACGTTAAAAGGTAATAAGCCTTCAGAAGGCGAGGGCCTACCTAAAGGAGCGCGACATTATGGCGCGCCCGCCCCAAAACGACAAGGGCCACCCGAACAAATTATGATCAGTCAATACGGCGAATTGCGTACAATCAAGAATTAAGCGACTAGTTTTGGCCACGCACAAAAAAAGCGCCCGAGGGCGCTTTTTTTGACTCTGCGACAAGAATCAGTCTTTCTTGGCACCAGCGATACGACCACCAAAACGCTTCTGGAAGCGATCGATACGACCACCTGTGTCCATAACTTTCTGCTTACCCGTGTAGAATGGGTGGCACTGTGAGCACACATCAAGCTGCAGATCGTTACCATAAGTGGAACGGGTCTTCATCACGCTACCGCAAGAGCAAGTTGCAGTGATCTCGTTGTACTTTGGGTGAATACCTTCTTTCATGGGGAACCTCTGTGGGTAATGCCGCTACCTGATCACGGGGCGTTGATTAAAGCCCTGGTGCCAGGCACCGCATGTTTGAATCAATGGAGTAGACGGGGCACAATCATGCCCTGCCGTAAACAGACCGCGAATCTTACTTGCAATTATGCTGGCAGGCAAGCCTTACAAGTGCACGAACCCGGCCTTGGCTCTGCAGCGAAGCTGGGCCGTGGCGGCACAGAGATAAGCAGATACCGCAACGCCCCAAACCACAAGGAAGCACCCAGTGCCATCCACTGCCCGCATTGCACTGAACCGGCCGCTCAGAAGGCTGTTTGACTATATTGTGCCGGCCGGCCTTGCCCTAAGGCCGGGTCAGCGTGTAAAGATCCCATTTGGGCGTCAGCAAGCCATTGGCCTGGTGGTGGAAACTGACATCACTCCACCCGAAGGTATTACACTCAAGCCCATCCACAGCGCGCTAGAAGAATGGCCTGCCCTACCCAAAGAAACCTTTCGCCTCCTGAGCTGGGCCAGCGATTACTATCAACACCCGCTGGGCGAGTGCCTATTCACCGCCCTGCCCCCAGCACTAAGGCGGGGCCGGCCAGCTATCGAGAAAAGCGAAGACTGGTGGCAGGCCTGCGGCAGCAGTGCGGCACTGCCAGCAAACGCCCACAAACAAAAGCACTTACTGGACTGGATAGCGCGCCACAAGTCAGGCGTCAAAAGTGGCGACATCACTAAGGCCGGGTTCACTCGCGCGCAGCTGAAAACGTTAAGCAACAAAGAATTGATCCAGGCCGCAACACCTCCAGAGCAGAACTCTCAAGATCAAAAGCACAAAGAAACCGTCGCAGCCCCCGAACTGTCGGCTGCGCAACAAGAAGCCGCCTCCCAACTCCCAACCCCCGAGGACGGTTTCAGCGCCTCCCTTCTATATGGCATCACCGGCAGTGGCAAAACAGAAATTTACCTGCACTATTTAAAAAAGAACCTCTCCGCGAAAGATCAAGCATTAGTGCTGGTTCCGGAAATAAACCTCACACCGCAAACAGTTGCCAGATTTCAGCGCTACTTTGGCGAGCGCATCCTGGTTTGGCACTCGGCACTGAACGACAGCGAACGCTTGAATGCGTGGCTGAAAATCCGCAACGGCGAGCCAGTTATCCTCATTGGCACTCGCTCTGCGGTGCTGCTCCCATTTACCGGCTTGAAAGCACTGATCGTCGACGAAGAGCACGACAGTTCATTCAAACAGGGCGAGGGTTTTCGCTACTCAGGCCGTGACGTAGCCGTTTATCGCGCTCACCTGAACCGTTGCCCAGTTATTCTGGGCTCGGCCACGCCGTCTCTTGAGTCCTACCACAACGCCCTTACCGGCAAATACCGGCTCATCCGACTGGAAGAACGGGCCGGCAATGCCCTCCCCCCATCTATCAGCTTACTGGACATACGCAGCCGGCCGCTTGAAGGGGGGCTCTCTCGCCCGGTTATGCAGGCGCTCCAGCAAACCCTGGATAGCGGTAACCAAGCCCTGGTGTTCGTAAATCGCCGTGGCTTTGCGCCAGTGATGATGTGTTTTGATTGCGGCCACATGGTTGAATGCCCGCGCTGCGACACTCGCCTTACCTACCACCGCCGTGACCGAGCCATGCGCTGCCACCACTGCGATTACCAGACCGCCGCAACTGAAACCTGCCCGAAGTGCAAAAGCGAAGCCTTCAAACCGGTTGGCCAGGGCACTGAACAAACAGAAGACATTCTCGCTGCGAACTTCCCGGACACGCCCATCGTTCGTGTCGACCGGGATAGCACCCAACGCAAAGGCAGCATTCAAAATATCCTGAAACAGGTAAACAGTGGCGAACCATGCATTCTTGTTGGCACCCAGATGCTGGCCAAAGGCCACGACTTCCCGGATGTAACGTTGGTGATTGTTATCAATGCCGACGGAGGGCTTTTTAGTGTCGACTTCAGAGCCCCGGAACAACTGCTCCAAACTCTGCTTCAAGTAAGCGGGCGAGCGGGGCGTGGTACGAAAGTCGGAAAGGTAGTCGTTCAAACCTGTCACAGCGACCACCCGCTCCTCAGAACACTATGCAATGGCCGCTATCTGGACATGGCCGACCAGCTTCTTGAGGAGCGCGAAGCCGGCCAGTTTCCTCCGTACCGCGCTATGGCGATCTTCCGGGCCGAAGCGGACACCATGGAGCAAAGCCTGCAAATACTGGATCGCATCAAACCACTCACCCACGCACCTAGCATCGAAACCTGGGGGCCACTACCTGCGCTAATTGCGCGCAGGGCAGACAGGCACCGGGCGCAGCTGGTACTGAACACAGGCAACCGCTCAAGACTCAACAAACTGCTGACCGGCATTTGCCAGACACTCGAACAAGAAAAAGCCCCAAAGGGCGCCAAATGGATGATAGATGTGGACCCGCAAGAAACCGGTTAAGCCACTAAAATTAAACGGGCTACGCTGCGTTACAAACAATTGCAGAAATGAATACTAATCAGCATTTCATGGTCAAAACCTATGCTATGCTTTCCGAAAATTAATAATCTAAACCTGTAAATGTGCCTTAGCTTGCAGCGATCGCGCGGTAAATACGCATTTAGGGGCTTGTGCTGTAACGGAAACTGGAGATAAAAATGTCAGGGAAATTTTTTGCTCGTGCGTCGGCATTGTCGCTGGCCTTCATGCTTGCCGCCTGTGGTGGTGATGACGACTCGACACCTCTGGCCGGCAACGGCAACAATAATGGCAGTGGCGGTGGCACCGAGGAGCCTACGAACCCAAGCGTCAACATCGGCTCAATACAACTCCTTGCCAGTACTCCGGCGATGGGCTCCTCAGGCCAGGACAAAGCCATAATCACGGCATTGGTGCGCGATCAAAATGGTATTCTCACGCCTGACGTGGGTGTAAACTTTGAAGCCTCCAACAATGGATCTCTGATTGTCACAGCGCCAACCACCTCAAAGTCGGGGCAAGCCAGCGCAGAACTATCAACTCAGGGCGATGCACGAAACCGTACTATCTCAGTCACCGCGTCTGCTAACTCAATCTCGGGATCCGTAAATGTTGATGTAACGGGCACGACAATGAACCTGACGGGCCCCTCAGCTATAAGCAACGGTGCTTCTGCAAATTTTGAAGCCCGCTTGCTTGACTCCGCCGGACAAGGAATTAGCAATACTGTCGTCAGCATATCAAGCCAAAACAACACTGTGTCGACCACATCCGTATCAACAGACTCCGCGGGGCGAGTACAGTTCTTGCTCGACGCTCAGGCGGGAGGCTTGGACACATTGTCTGTCGCTGCTTACGAAGGCGAGTCCCGGATTTCAGCGCAGCTTGATGTGAACATCTCAGCAGATAATTTTGTTTTTGATGGCACTGATGCTATCGAGTTAGAGGTTGGAAGCTCAAAAGAAATCTCTGTCCGCTGGAATCAGAACGGCTCTCCAGTGGTCGGTCAATCCGTTCGCTTTGTTTCAACAAGAGGAACGCTGTCTGCCAACGATGTTCTTACCAATGCGCAAGGTATTGCCACGGCTAGCATCAGCTCTAACGATGTCGGAATAGCCGAAATCACTGCCAGCGCCGAAAGCTCTGAGGGCAGCCAGATTGAAGCAACCAAGTCCATAGAGTTCGTCTCCTCATCCCCCCAAACGATAACTATGCGGGCATCAAAAACTCAAGTTTCCACGAACGGCGAAGCCAGCATTATCACTACCGTCAAAGATGCGAATGGTAACTTAGTCAAAAATGCAGCTGTCGAATTCTCGCTTATAGATTCAACTGGCGGAACCCTACTTCCTGGAAGCGTAAAAACGGACAGCCAAGGCCGCGCTATCTCCACTTACAAGTCAACTAGCAGTATCAGTGAAAAGGATGGCGTACAGGTAACTGCAACCATTACCCGGAAAGACGGTACATCCGAATCCAAATCGCTCTTTCTCACTGTTGCAGGCAGGGCATTAACACTAATTTTAGGCACAGGAAACACAATATCTGCGCCTTCTGAAACGACTTATGACATGCCCTGGAGTGTTCTGGTCACCGATGCTAATGGAAACGCCAGCGCCAACCAGTCTGTCCAGCTAAGCATTCTTCCTCTGGAATTTACTAAAGGCTCTTATGTTTGGGCTGAAAAAAAGTGGGAAATCGACCCAACCGAGACATGTCAAACGAACCATGCTGATGCCAATAACGGAACAGAAATTGCCAATCCAGCATCAGCACCTAACTCAGTCGTTACGGATGCTGTCGGCTCAATCGAGTTCAATATCAGATATCCCAAAGGGGAGTGCTCGTGGGTAAAAGTTCGCCTGACTGCAACGTCTAATGTTGAAGGTTTCTCAAGCTCTAACACCAGAGAATTTACTCTACCTTGCCTCGCAGATGATCTCAGTGACGAAGGCGTAAGCCCTCCTGGAGGCAATGGCAGCCCTTACAACGGAACAGCCTGCAACTAATAGGTTAGCGAACAAACCCCGGCCCTGCAGCACACCCAGGGCCGGCTCTTCACAAAACGCGACAGAAAGACCCAATGGAGCAGCTTTCGCTGCCAAATCTTTTAAAGCCGCATTAGCACATGCATTAGGCGGTTCATTACATACCTGTGACTTTGCTTACACTCCAGCTTTCCGCGATAATATTCTCCTTCTTTTTTAACGGGCCTTTTGCCCTGCATCCATCCTTCTGAATATCGAGTCATCTGACGCATGAAAGAGACCGTTTCCGACCTGCTCCAGTCCGCGCTGGCTGCCCTTCAATCTGAAGGCACGCTGCCTGCCGACCAAACCTTCACGCCGCAAGTAGGCAACACCAAGGATAAATCCCACGGTGATTATGCCTGCAACATTGCACTGGTTGCCGCCAAAACGGCGGGCTGTGCGCCTCGCAAGCTGGCTGAAAGGCTGATTGATAAGCTGCCTGAAAGCAGCGCCGTGGATAAGGTGGAAATTGCCGGGCCCGGTTTTATAAACTTCTTTATGAGCACCTCCAGTGCGTTTGAGATTGTTAATACGATTCTGGATGAGGCTGGGCAGTTCGGCCGAAACGGCAACGGCAAGGGTGAGAACGTTCAGGTGGAGTTTGTTTCTGCCAACCCGACCGGCCCGCTGCATGTGGGCCACGGCCGGGGCGCGGCCATTGGTGATTGCCTTTGCCGCCTGCTGGAGGCGAACGGCTATAACGTTACCCGGGAGTTTTATTACAACGACGCTGGCGCCCAGATTAACAACCTGGCGCTCTCGGTGCAGGCTCGCGTTAAAGGGCTAACGCCGGAAGATGAAAACTGGCCAGAAGACGGTTACCGAGGCGACTACATTGCCGATGTTGCCAAGGCCTACCTGGCTGGCGATACCGTAACCGCAGATGACCGCGAAGTGACCGCCAGCGCCGACCCGGAGAACCGCGCCGCCATTCAGGAATTTGCCGTGGCGTACCTGCGCCGGGAGCAGGACCTGGATCTGAAAGCCTTTGGCGTTCAGTTTGATGTGTATTTTCTGGAGTCGTCTCTTTACCAGAGCGGCAAGGTGGAGGCGGCCGTAGAACGCCTTCAGAGCAACGGCTACACATACGAAGACGGTGGCGCCCTGTGGCTGAAAACCACAGAATTCGGCGATGATAAAGATCGGGTGATGCGCAAGAAAGACGGGGGCTACACCTACTTCCTGCCAGACGTAGCCTACCACTTGGACAAATGGGAGCGCGGCTTTACCACGGTAATCAACGAGCAAGGTGCCGACCACCACTCCACCGTTACCAGGGTTCGTGCCGGGTTACAGGCGTTGAACGCGGGTATCCCCCAGGGTTGGCCAGATTACGTTCTGCACCAGATGGTTATGGTTACCCGCTCTGGCCAGGAAGTGAAAATCTCCAAACGGGCCGGCAGCTACGTAACCATTCGCGACCTGATCGACGAAGTAGGCCGGGATGCTACCCGCTTTTTCCTCGCGGCACGGCGAGTTGATTCCCAGTTGACCTTCGATATCGACCTGGCCCGCTCCCAGACCAATGAAAACCCGGTGTATTACGTTCAGTATGCTCATGCGCGCATTTGCAGTGTGTTGCGGAAGCTGTCTGCCGAAGGTGTTGAGCGCGGTCTCAATGAGTGCGTGGGCGATTTGTCCCTGCTTACTCTGGATGAAGAAAAAGAGCTGGCAAATCAATTGGCAAAATACCCGGAATTGATTGCCAACTCGGCAGCCCAGCGCGAACCGCACCATCTTACGCATTACTTGAGAGAGCTGGCTGGCCAGTTCCACACCTATTACAACGCCCACAAAGTGCTGATTGAAGACACAGCCGTACGTGATGCCCGTGTAAGCCTTTACCTTGCTGTGCGCCAGGTAATCGACAACGGGCTTGGCCTGTTGGGCGTCAGCGCACCAGAAGAGATGTAAGTAGCAACAATGGCCCATGACTACGCCCGTAAAAAAAGGTCGGCCACGCCGGCCACCACTTCAAAAAGAAAGCCGACCAAGGCTGCGCGCGCCCCTAAAAAGCGCACAAAGCCTGCCGCGCCGGCTCGCTCGCAACGTGGAGGCCTATCTTTGAAGTGGATCCTGTCACTGGCCACCGTAGGCGGTTTTATCGGGTTTATTGTTTACCTGAACTCTGTACCGCCTAGCGCCGGGCCACAGCCTGTTGCCGAAAAACCAGCACAGCAATCGGCAGAAAAAATCGCCAAGCCGCAAGAGAAAAAGCCAGGATTCCGGTTTTACGACATGCTTCCGGAATCGGAGGTTGTCCCTGCGACGGTGGACGAGTACACCCCTGGCCCATCCCGGCAAGATTATGACTACATAGTGCAGTCCGGTTCATTTCGCAGCAAAGAAGACGCTGAGCGCCAGCGCGCACAGGTTGCATTCCAGGGCCTCAGAGCCTCGGTGCAACACATTGAGTTAGACAGTGGCACTATATGGTACCGAGTGAATGTTGGGCCTTTCACTTCGCGGAGCCAAATGAGCGCCGCTATAGACAAGCTGGTGTCTATTAACATTCAACCCCTTGCCCGGAAAATTCCGAAGAAAAACTAACGGTTCCCGCGCACAATCGGAGGCTTCGAAGTGGAGCCTCCCCTGCATATCACTTGAATTCTTCTATCCTGCCTCCATAACTGGCCAATACCGATTTTCATCAGGCAATTGGAGCCCCAATGACTACCATACTTTCGGTCAGACGCGATGACGAAGTGACCATGGGTGGAGACGGCCAGGTTTCTCTGGGCAACACCGTAATGAAGGGTAACGCCCGAAAAGTGCGCCGCCTTTACAACGGCCAAGTGATTGCCGGCTTTGCAGGCGGCACCGCAGACGCCTTTACGTTATTCGAGCGGTTTGAAGCCCAGCTTGAGAAATACCAGGGTAACCTGACGAAAGCAGCCGTTGAACTGGCCAAAGACTGGCGCACAGACAGAGCCTTGCGACGACTGGAAGCGCTTCTGGCCGTGGCAGACAAAAACGCCTCTTTAATTATTACCGGCAATGGCGATGTCATCGAACCTGAGCAGGGGTTGATTGCGATTGGTTCTGGCGGCCCGTTCGCGCAGGCGTCTGCGCGCGCACTGCTTGAAAACACCGAGCTTTCGGCCCATGAAATTGTGGAGAAGGGCTTGGACATAGCGGCGGATATCTGCATTTACACGAACCACAACCGCACCCTTGAAACACTCTCCATAGAGCCACCCTCTAAAAACGATTGATTCGGAGCAAACATGTCTGCAATGACTCCCCGTGAGATTGTTCACGAACTCGACAAACACATCGTAGGCCAGCAAGAAGCCAAGCGAGCGGTGGCGATTGCCCTGAGAAATCGCTGGCGCCGTATGCAGCTCGACAGCAGCCTTCGTGATGAAGTCACGCCAAAGAATATTCTGATGATCGGCCCTACCGGTGTGGGTAAAACCGAAATTGCCCGTCGCCTGGCCAAGCTGGCCGATGCACCTTTCCTGAAGGTAGAAGCCACCAAGTTTACCGAGGTAGGCTATGTGGGGCGTGATGTGGAGTCTATTATTCGTGATCTGGCGGATATGGCCGTTAAGATGCTGCGCGTTCAGGAAATGAAGCGCCACGAAGAGCAGGCTCTGGACGCGGCGGAAGACCGCATTCTGGATGTTCTGATACCACCTGCCAGAAGCTTTGATGAAGACAGCCAGAAGCCTTCTGAAGACTCATCAACGCGCCAGATGTTCCGGAAAAAGCTGCGCGAAGGTGAGCTGGACGACAAGGAAATTGAGATTAATCTGAGCAACTCAGGCGCTGGCGTGGAAATCATGGCGCCGCCAGGCATGGAGGAGATGACCAACCAATTGCAGAGCATGTTCTCCAACATGGCCTCGGAAAAGTCCAAGCCTCGGAAGATGAAGGTGTCCGACGCTCTAAAACGGGTGAAGGAAGAGGAAGCTGCGAAGCTGGTCAACGAAGAATCGATCAAGCAGAAAGCCATTCTTGCGGTAGAGCAGAATGGCATTGTGTTTCTCGATGAAATAGACAAAGTGGCCAAGCGTTCAGAAAACACCTCCTCAGATGTGTCCCGGGAAGGCGTTCAGCGGGACCTTCTGCCGCTGATTGAGGGCAGCACCGTGAGCACTAAATACGGCTCGGTGCGTACGGATCATATTCTGTTTATTGCCTCCGGCGCGTTCCATCTGTCCAAGCCCTCGGACCTGATCCCCGAGCTTCAGGGTCGCTTGCCTATCCGCGTGGAGCTACAGGCTTTAAGCCCAGGCGATTTCAAACGCATTCTCACAGAGCCAGATGCTTCGTTGGTACAGCAATATGAGGCACTGATGGCCACAGAGGGCGTTAAGCTGACGTTCAACGAAGACGCCATCGCCCGCATTGCAGAGATTGCATGGAAGGTGAATGAGACAACTGAGAACATCGGTGCCCGGCGCCTTCATACGGTTTTGGAGAGGCTACTGGAAAGCTTGTCGTTCGATGCCGGTGACCACGTAACAGAAGCGTTTGAAGTGACCGCCGATTACGTAAATGAAAAGCTTGGGGAATTGTCTGAAGACGAAGATCTGAGTCGCTATATTCTCTGATTGGTAATCGCGAATCAGAGACCTCTGGGCCAACCGCACTTTTTGTGCGCTTGGCCCAGTTATTTATTCTGCTTTTGAAAACAGGTGCGTGACGTTTTCCAGCCCTGCTACGAGCTTCCCTTTTTCCGCCGCTTTTTTCTTTCTGCTCTTAGCCACATACAGTGGCAGCATTTCGCCATAAAGGCTGGTGCTAATAGTACGCTGTTCGTCTTCCAGCCTGTCCCTGCGCAGCTTTATGCTGTACTTCGCAAGTTTTGGTTCCAGTTCATCCGCCCGATGCAACAGATCCCGACGGGTCATCTGATAGGCATGCTCACACACCATCCTGCGTGACTGGAAGCTGAACACGTTAGAGAAAAACAGTTTGGCGTCATCTCTGGTGGGTTCAAACAGGAGAAGATCCTTATCCGGGTAATCGGTCGCGTAATGGGCTACCCCTGACTGCATGCGGGAATACACCATGGTTCGGAACATTTGAGACAGCAGGTTGGGCATACCCGAACGAGTCAGTTCCCCTGGTCTCATGGTTCCAGCTCTTACCGCTGCGCTGGCGTCAATCGGTACCTGAGGGTTTACTGCAAAAACCAGATCCGCGCCATCTTCAAACGCTACCGAAGCATGCAAGCCTTTGCGCAAGGTACCATCCACATAATATCGGCCATCGATATCAACCGGCACGTACAACCCTGGCGACGCCGTGCTCGCCTGGATGGCTTTGGAAATCGGCACATGATCGAACCCTGGCGCACCAAAACAGACAGCCTCGGTACTTTCCACATCGGCGGCCACCACATACAGGCTGCGCTTCAATTGCCGAAAATCGTTTGAGCGCCCCAGCATGGAAAACGTGCTCTGAAGATACTGATGCAACCCTTCGTTATCAAAAAGCCCAGCGGGCGCGGCTTGCGCCAATATGGTGAGAGCCTCAAGCAAGCTCTGATCATAGGGGTTACTAACAAAACGACGAACCGCGGTAGAGAGCAGCCCAGGCACAGCCAACAGTCGGCTGCCCATTTCCCTCAATGCGGGGCGAAAAAATACGTCTGGGTGAAAAGGGTGAACTTCCGCTTCATTGCGCACAAAGATCCGGCACAGCTGGGCAGTGGTCATCTGATTAGCCAGGTTGGCCGCAACAAACGAGCCGGTGTTCACGCCCACATAAACGTCAAGATTGTTAAAATCCAAGCCGTCCAGCGCCTCATCCAGCGCCCGGAGTGCACCAATCTCATAAATCCCACCCAAAGGGCCGCCCCCACCAAGCGCGAGCCCGATGCGTGGAGCAGGTTTCAGATTGGTTGGCGCGTTCATAGCCTTGCCTTTTTCAGGTAAATAGCGAGATGTAACATCCTATTATGTCTGGCTAACACGGTAGCAACCCGGTTTAGAGTCAGCACCCTAGATTTGAAACACTGCCTGATATGACATCCTCAGGGGGCAGCTTGTTCCGCCAGTGCCGCAGACGTGGATTTGCCCGGCCGGAGGTAACGACCAAAGCCGGCGTTACGCAATGCCAAATCCACACAGCTCTTGATTACATGGGGCGAATCCAGCAACAGCACATCTTTAAGAAGCTTAACCGCCCACTCCTTGCTAACGCTGCGGATCACAGACTTTACCTTCGGTAGGCTGGCCGCGTTCATGGATAGCGAATCGTAGCCCATGGCCATCAATAACAGCGCCCCTCCAGGGTCCCCGGCCAATTCGCCGCAAATACCCAGGGGCTTACCCACCGCATGGGCATCTTGAGCTATGCGTACCAAAGCCTGCAGCACAGCTGGGTGGTAGGAGTGGTAGAGTTGTGCAACTCGAGGGTTATTGCGGTCTACCGCAAGCAAGTACTGAGTCAAGTCGTTGGAGCCAACCGACAGAAAATCCACACGATCTGCCAGTTCACGAATCTGGTACACGGCAGCGGGTATTTCTATCATCACCCCCACTTTGGGCATGTGAATGTCGAAACCCTCTTCCCTCACCTCGTGATACACCCGATAGATCAGGTGCAGGGACTCTTCAACTTCAGAAATATTGCTGATCATGGGCAGCATGATTTGAAGATTGTTCAGACCTTCACTGGCTTTCAGCATCGCCCGCACTTGCACCAAAAAAATCTCGGGATGATCCAGGGTAACCCGGATACCCCGCCAGCCCAGGAACGGGTTTTCTTCTTCAATCGGGAAGTAGGTCAGGGATTTGTCGCCGCCGATATCGAGGGTGCGCATGGTTACCGGATTGGGGGCAAACGCCTCCAGCTGTTCACGGTAATACTGGCGCTGCTCTTGCTCCGACGGAAAGCGATCCTTAATCATAAACGGCACTTCGGTGCGGTATAGCCCTATGCCCTCAGCGCCGTGGGACAGCGACCGCACCACATCCGTCATCAGACCGGTATTGACCAGAAGCGGAACCCGATGCCCATCGGTTGTTTCGCAAGGCAAATCGCGAAGCGCTTCCAGCCCCCGATCGATCTCTTCTTCTTCATCACAGATGGCTTGGAAAAATGTCCGTAGATCCGATGAGGGAGAAGCAAAAATCTGCCCCTCAAAGCCATCCACAATCAGCTCTTTGCCATCAAGCTGATTAACCGGAATGTCCACCAGGCCCATAACGGTAGGCACACCCATGGCACGGGCAAGAATGGCTACGTGGGAGTTGCTGGAGCCTTTAACGGACACCAGACCCACAAGCTTCCCTCGGGGTACCTCACCGAGCATGGCTGGGGTCAGCTCTTCACTGACCAGAACCGTGCGCTCAGGATAGACCACATCTTCTTGCTCACCTTCCTGCAAATAGGAAAGCAGGCGGCGACCGAGATCGCGAATGTCTACTGCCCGTTCTTGCAGGTAGTGGTCGTCCATCATTTCAAACTGGCGAACGTACTGCAGAACCACTTGCTTTAGTGCACCCTGCGCCCAAACCCCTTCACGGATTCTATTATTGACCTCTCCGGGCAAGGCCTCATCGCCTAACATCCGCAGATACACGTCAAACAGCGACAATTCTTCTGGGCGCAGGCGTGAAGTCAGGCGCTTTGCGACGGCTTCGATGTCTTCCCAGACCGCCTGTACAGCATGCCGGAACAACTCCAGTTCCAGCTCAATATCTTCCGCCGGCCTCTCTGGCACTGCATCCAGATCTGCAGCAGGGTAAACCACCACCCCGTGGCCGATAGCCACCCCTGGCGAGCCGGGCACACCGTCGAAGCTTACGTCGCGGGCCTCCTCTCCGGTCAGCGACAAACCGCTAATCGCACCGGTTGCTTCGCTGTGGGCAATCACTCCGGCAAGCTGAGCAGACACGGTAACCAGAAAGGCTTCTTCACCCTCATCGAAACATCGGGAACTTTCCCGTTGCTGAACCACAAGAACGCCGAGTACCCGGCGATGGTGAATAATGGGAACCCCAAGAAAAGAACGGAAACGCTCTTCGCCCGTTTCAGGAAAGTAGCGATAGCGGGGGTGGGACGGTGCATCTTCCAGGTTAATAGGCTCTTCACGGGAGCCCACAAGCCCCACCAGCCCTTCGGAATGGGCGAGGCTTACTTGGCCAACTGCCTGCAAGTACAGACCCTCAGTCGCCATTAGAATATAGCGGTTGGAGGCCGGGTCCAGCAGATAAACGGAACACACTTCGGTTCCCATGGCTTTTTGCACGCGCGATACAATAATGCCCAGCGCCTCCTGGAGATCCCGGGCACTGTTTACTTCTTGTACAAGACTTCGCAGAATGCTCAGCATGGGTGTGTCAGTCCGTCATTTCGCCTGTTCCTTTAAACGCCGGTCATGCTCACTTCTGTGCCACTGCTCCATGTTGTAGAACAGTCTTGGCGCAAGCTCTCTCAGCGCACGTCGATATACTTCACGCTTGAAGGAAACCACCTGTCCCAACGGATACCAGTAGCTTACCCACTGCCACCCGTCGAACTCCGGTGAATCCGTACCGTCAACGCGTACTTGCGCATCCGGTGATAACATCCTCAGCAGGAACCATTTCTGTTTTTGGCCCACGCAGACGGGGTGCGAGTTGTGCCGTACCATTCTTCGGGGCAGGCGGTACCTTAACCAACCCCGGGTACAACTGATGATTTCAACATCATTGGCGCCTAAGCCAATTTCCTCTCCAAGCTCCCGGTACAGTGCTTCTTCCGGCGACTCTTCATGATTAATACCGCCTTGGGGAAACTGCCAGGAGTCCTGCCCTATTCGCCTTGCCCAGAGAACTTCCCCCTGGTGGTTGGCCAGAATGATTCCGACGTTGGGTCTGAAACCGTCTAAATCGATCACGGCACAGTCCTCTTAATAAAGTCGGCAGACCGGTCAGTTATTTGCCGGTCGGATTTTTCCAAGTTGCGCTCATTCTTACAGAATCCCAAGGCTTCGGCAAACGCAGCTGCACTCCGGCACCCGTGGTAAGATACCGGTTTTCGCAAGCCCTGTTCCTCTGGAGGTAATCTCTTGACGCTCGCAATTTTTGATCTGGACAACACCCTGCTAGCTGGTGACAGCGATCATGCCTGGGGTGAGTTTTTGGTAGAGGAAGGTATTGTTGATGCTGAGGCCTATCGCAAAGCCAATGATCGCTTCTATCAGGAGTACTTGAATGGCGAGCTGGATATACTGAGCTACCTTGGATTTGCACTTCAGCCTCTCGCGATCCATAGCATGGACGAACTGCTGGAATGGCGAGCCAAGTTCATGGATAAAAAAGTACGCCCGATGCTACAGGCAAAGGCCAGCGAGCTTTTGGACAGCCACCGGGAGCGCGGCCATACCCTGATGATTATCACGGCTACCAACCGATTTGTCACCGAGCTCATTGCCGATGTTCTGGGTATTGAGCACCTGATCGCCACTGAGCCCGAGATGGTCAACGGCCGCTATACCGGCGGAATTGCTGGCACCCCCAGCTTTCAGGAGGGAAAAGTGGCCCGGCTGAATGACTGGCTGGCAACTACCGGTGAAAGCCTGGACGGCGCCTGGTTCTACAGCGATTCACACAATGACGTGCCACTGCTGGAAATAGTGGATAACCCGGTAGCGGTTGACCCGGATCCTAAGCTGGAAGAATTCGCCAAAAATAAGGGCTGGGGCGTTATGACGCTTCGCGATTGATACCCGCCAAAAAATCACTGAGCCCGCACTCTTTTTGGGCGCGGGCTCAGCCTTAGCGTTACATAAACCCGGTGAGAGATCGCACAAAGCAGGATTTGATGTAGTCGGTCTCGGGAATTCCCGGAATAATCGGGTGGTCCGGCGCCTGATGCCCCTGCTCTAACAGCTGCACGAAGCGGTCAATTTTTCGGCCACTGCCACGGATGATATCAACCAGCTTCTCCTGGGAAAGATGCATGGAGCACGAAGCCGACACCAACAGCCCATCCCGCTCCAGCAACCGCAAACCTAGCTGATTCAACCGCGCATATGCTTGCTCACCGGCTTTCTGATCACGGCGGCGGGGAATAAAGGCCGGTGGGTCCAGCACAACGATATCAAACTTCTCCTTCTCGTCCGCCAGCGCCTTTAGCGCTTCGAATGCATCACCCTCAAGGGTCTCGACATTATCCAGGCCATTGAGCTTTGCGTTATGGTGTACGGAATCGATAGCGGCAGAAGAGCTGTCGACACAGGTAACCTGAGTCGCACCGGCACAGGCTGCCTGAATGCCCCAGCCCCCAACGTAGCTGAACACATCCAGCACCCGCTTACCTGGCGCGTAGGCCTGCAAGCGCTGGCGATTCATGCGGTGATCGTAAAACCAACCGGTTTTCTGTCCGCCCTCAAGGGGCACTTCAAAGCGAACACCGTTTTCTTCCACTTCAAGCAGAGTCGCCTCTGGGCCGTGGGCCTGCTCAATGTAGGTATCCAGCCCTTCTACTGAACGCATTTTTCCATCGTTCTTGAGAATAATGGCCTTCGGATGCGCCAACCGCTGAATCGCGCGAATAATCGATTCTTTCATCTGTTCCATACCGGCGGTGGAGATTTGCACCACCACGGTATCGCCAAACCGATCGACGACCAGGCCGGAAAGGCCGTCGCTGTCGCCGAACACCCAGCGGTAGAAGGGTTTGTCGAATAGCCGTTCTCGCAATACCAGAGCCGTCTCCATGCGCTGGGTCAGCCGATTCGGGGTCATGCCTTGGGCAGCATCACGGCTGATCAGGCGGCCGCAAATAAGGGCGTGAGGGTTCACGAAAACGACGCCAAGCGGTTTGTCGTTCGATGCGCGAAGCTCTGCCTGAGTACCGGCTTCAAACTGTGTTAGCGGTGACCGCTGGATATCAACTTCGTTACTGTAAACCCACAGATGGCCAGCCCGTAGCCTGCGCTCCGCGCCTTTGCGTAAATATAAAACCGGGAAATTCATGGCAACCACCTAGGGGAGTAAATTCAGGGCAGGGATTATACATTAACTGAAGAAGACCACACCTGAGCTGGGAACGCAGCCGGGGCGCGCCTCCCAAAACACGCTGTGAATACATCCATGTACGCTTGGCTCCGCCATCCATGGCTACGCACAGTTTTGGGAGGCGCGCCCCGACCGCTCTAGCGTGGGAACTGCCTATGACAACTCTCAAACCAGAGGCAGTGATTACTCAGCAGCGGCTACATGCTCAGCGTAAGCATCTGCATCCATCAGCCCATCGAGTTCACCTTGATCGGCAAGCTTCACTTTGAACATCCAGCCGTCGCCGTAGGGGTCTTCGTTGACCTTCTCAGGTTCATCTTCAAGAATCTCGTTGATCTCGATGACTTCACCCGTTACCGGGCTGAACACATCGGATGCGGATTTCACGGATTCGGCAACACCGGCTTCTTCGCCGCCAGTAACCGTTTCGCCAACCTCGGGGACGCCAATATAAACCACATCCCCCAACTGGTCCTGGGCGAAGTCTGTTATGCCGACGGTTGCAGTGCCATCAGCGTGCACTCGTACCCACTGGTGGGTGTCGATGTATTTGAGATCAGAAGGGGTATCGCTCATAAGGGTAATTCCTACCGGATTTTTCGGGCAGTGTAACCGAAACGTTAGCGCCAGCGAACCTCTCTTGCCAGCTTCATGAACGAATCCATGTACTGCACACCTACATCACGCTCGCGGCAACCCAGAAAAATCTGTTTGGAGATACCTTCTTTCCCCAGTTTTACCGGAACAATGGCTAGCCGTTCGCTGTATTCCGTTACCAGCCAGCGTGGTAACGCCGCTACTCCCCGGCCGGCGGCGACCATTTGCAGCATAATATCTGTGGTTTCGATGGTTTTATGGCGGGCTGGGCGCATGTTTGCGGGCACTAGCAAGTAGTTGAACACATCTAGGCGTTCTATCGCGACGG
>Ga0098040_1000164_pt1 | contig 32207 bp, 26 predicted proteins | sample 7_EtaG_FD_75065 | JGI IMG/M metagenome (GOLD analysis project Ga0098040, IMG submission 75065) | Marine viral communities from the Subarctic Pacific Ocean - 7_ETSP_OMZ_AT15161 metaG | ecosystem: Environmental > Aquatic > Marine > Oceanic | place: Pacific Ocean | collected 2015-01-08
AGCCTTAAAGTCCCGAAGGCGCTGAACTGAACTATCTGTGAATCGTGCGGTTGCAGCTTTCTCTGACCAGCCCCCGCTAAACGTTGCGCCTGAGAAGCTTGATCTATTGATAGCATAGAACTTGGCTGCTCGCTCATAGCTGAACATGAATGAATCAGTCTTAAGATCCTCTCTAAAACTCTGAAATGATTCTTTGGAGCACCCGACTACGCTGTTGCCCTTGCGATCAACGAAAGTTTCACGGAGGCTTTCTACCTCGTCAGCCAAGCGCTCACTGTCGCCACATAAGGCGTTCCAAAACCAAACAAGCTGTTTCATCTTGTCGTAGCCAAATACCTTGATGCCCTTGTTGGCTAGTGCCATCTCGACGGAGCCACCTCCGAAAAACGGAGAGCACACCCGCTCAACATCATCTGGAATCAGCGGCAAAATGTGCTTAACTGCTCGTGTTTTGCCTCCGGGATATCGCAATGGTGTTTTCACAATAACCTACTTATTTGAAACTTATTCTGTTCTAGGGGACTATTTAGAAGGTGGCAGACTTTGACCGGTCTGCCAGCGGTGGACACAACCTAACCAGCTACTAGTTCATTAAACGCACGATCTACGTCAGACGTTGCACGAGTATTGTACTTGGTAGTCTCAGATGATCGCGTTTCGGCGGATCCGTCTCCGGCGAGTTGCTCATCGAGAATAGCGTCAACTTGCTCCGGAGTAAGACGCTCAAATAGAGTGTCAAAATTCGGCATGCCATCAAGGAGGGCGGGGATAGCTTCCGTGTCCTCAAGCAAGGGGGATGATTTACGACGCATTTTTAGGTTGGTCTTGGGGAAGCTGCCGGGGCCGGTAGCTTTAGTGTAGGTCAGCACAATATCTGTGCCTTCCGTGGCATCTGTTATGTCTCCATAATCAGGATCGAGCACATAACCAAGCAGCAGACCATAAGCTTGCTTGCCGTACCCGTAAACCTTAATACCTTCATCTTCTTTGCCGCGTACTACGACGGGGCTGAAGTATCGGGTTCGAACGAACAGGGACTTTGCCAAATCTTTACTGGCTTCGTCGTTGTTGTCAGTTCCTTCGCGCCATAGAGTAGAAGCAAAGTCGCAGATTGGACACTTCTCCCCAAAGTTACGCTTAGGACACAAAATGCCACCACGATGATCTCCAACGTTATAATGGAAGAACATTTCCTTAAGAGGATCTCCATCATTCGTCGGCACCATTCGGATGCTAGTGTCTCCGGCGTCTGGCTTGAACCAAACACTGTTCGTGTCTTGTTTATTTTCTCCGCGCAAATTTGCGAGCTTGTTGCGCATTAGCTCCATGTTAATACCCATAATTTCTCCTTGTGGGTTCGAGACAAGCGTTCCTTGTCTCTTTGGTTTTAAAGCACCGATAGCAAACCGGTTGCTTGTATTAGTAATATAACATCTTCGTTATTCGTTGTCAAGTACTTTTTCTTGCTGAATCACATTTGTATGTGCCACAACAAATCCGAAATCTGCATGGGGAGTGCCGTATATCGCATACGACATTTTTAGAAATGCATTCTTCGGTTTACTCTTTAGCATATCGACCAGTTTTTTGTGTAGCCCGCCTTCAGTAGCAAGCCTTTCATCGTTTATACAGATATAATAACATAGCTCGCGAGGGGTGTCAAGGGGGAAAAGAAACTTTTCTTTAAGCCTCTTGATGTCGAGGAATCCTATTGTTCGGATTCTATTCATGGCGGCTGGTTTGGAAACTTGTCCAATCTCCGGATCGGAGAACTCGAAATAGTTGAGGTGGTGAACGGTCGAGAATATGCTTTGGTTCAGAGTGTCGTAATATGTCTTAATCGGCACTTCACCAAGCGCCGTCTCCAGATCTAGATTCGAGATCAACGTAAGCGACCTAAACATACCAGAGCGCGCGTATTCTTGCAAAACTCCAAAAACAACTCTTTCCACAACACGGGGCATGCCAGTAAGAAGCTCTGTGTCTGGTTTAATATAAAATAGGTCTATCTGTTTATGGCTTATTTGCTGGAGGATTCCCAAAACATAGTTTGAACTCATTGAGGAGCCCATGACGAATACTTGCACTCGATCGCGCACATTCGCAAAGAACTCCGACAGGTCTGGGGTGTTGTTTTCGCACTCTTCGGGAGAATCGAGGCTTTCTATCTTGTATTCTTGTTCTGAGTTCTCTTTTACGTTATGATTTAACATATAAACGTCGTAATTACCCGTAGTTGCGAACCTCTCTGCTATAGCCGATCCAGCAGAGCCAATGCCAATTATTGAGATCATATTTTTAACTCTTCCATTTCCAAATAGTTCTTGCCACAGGTAAGATTAACCATAAAATTGCCTATCTTATTGTTTGCAAATATTTCTCTTATTTGAGGCGCTATCTCTCGCTCACTATCTGCGAGATCTACTACGATCTCATCATGCACGATGTGAGAGATGAACGACTTCTTACCCTCTAAAAATTTATCAATCGCCACAGCGCGCTCCAATACAAGATCAGAAGTGGTGCTTTGAATAAGATAATTTAACGCTTTTCTCCTATCAACCGGAATTCGGCGCTTGAACATAGTCTTAATATAAGCACCATCATACCATTTGTCAAGTACTTTTTGTCGATGATAGCGATCAAACTCCTTGTCGGCTGAATCTGGATTATAAAGCCATGCGAAAAACTTAATCTTTGCATCGGTACGACTTATTGAGCCGGCGATGAGATTCTTTATGTGCCACGTATGTACATCTTCTTGAGGCTGCTCTTCGCCCGCTAATCCAATAAACGTTCGAACTTCAGCAGCGTTATAATCTAGTGATAAAAACCAATCATTGTTCGGCTTTAAGAGCTTTCTGAAATCTTTCTTAACTGTGAGTATGGGGAAGCTCCTCTGTGTGGTTGTTAAACGACCGGTTACCGTTCCGAATAAGTTATACTCAATATGACGATAACCATTTACCAGCTCTTTAACTTTCAGTGAGTTTCGGTGTGAATAGTGAAGACTCTTACAGCCCGAAACACTCAAATTTAGCCTTTGGTAAGAGATCTTATACAAAAGCTTTTGGATCTCATTTTGGTGTTCATAGACCTCTGGTCTTTCGTGTGTCTCGAATACGTGCTGTGTTATCTTGTTCTTAATCTCGCAGAAATCCTTAAGATAATCCTCCGGCACGAGATCAAATATGCAATGTTCCCGAAGATCAATTTTAGCAATCTCAAACGACCGAATATATGCGCGTGAGCGCCTCTGAGAAGCTTGCAACCTTGGAAGAAGGTCTTCGGGGCACACTTCTGCGAGTGTTTTGCCGCCGGTATAAAGCCACGCATATTCAACATCGGAATCGGTGAGAGAGCCCGTATACTTCCACGTCCTAGATAGATCTTCTGGGAAGCTATTGTAGTGAAGACGCCCATCAGCGTAGATCCCTATGCACTCCGATTTATCGTCAATTGTCTGGAATATCACCCATTCTCCGTCTCTTTGAGTTTGCGTTTTGCTTTGTTTCTTTCTCTAATATAACTCAAAGAGCCGCGATAGTCAAATGGTTTATTTAAAACAATCTCAAAAAGCTTCAGTGCAGCGGTGGGTGTTTCAAGGTGAGACATCTCCAAACAATCGTCAATAAGGGAGGACTGCTTGTCTGGGCTGAACTGCGACTCCTCCTCAAAGAACCTTATCCTACAGTATAGATCGATGAAATATTCCGGGGGGTATTTTTCTTTTAGCTCCTCGGCTGTGTAGGTTTCGGGATAGATCGTGTGGCTGATGGTGGACCCATTGCAAACTTCCAACTCTTGGAAAGATTGCTTTTTTACAGTGTCGTAAATGCCCAGAAGCGTTTTAACCAGCAGTTGATTATCAATACTGTAGCCTTTTCTAAACTGGGTATTAATCACGGCTGTGGCATTGCCGAGCCCTAGTCCGGCGGTATATGTGTTCATTCCTTCTGATCCTATATCTGCCACAATTCTCCATGGTATATTGCTATCGATCATGAACCCATAGCGATTGCACATATTAACATAACACTTCCAGTTGGGATCGTCAATGAAATCTTGAATTTTAGTATCGTCGTCTGAGGCGTTAAGATCGGCAATCTCAATCGCCAGTCCCGTGTTCATTACGGTAGAATACCGGCTTTTTATAAAGCCTGATTGTGTAAATGGAATGGTTCGACTGGTACGCTCTATATACGCCATAAAATAGCCCACAAACTCATCGAAATCTCTCACCTTAATATCTCTAGTGATAAAGATCTGCTGAAATGCTTTGGCATAATTTTCTATGTGACTGTTATACGCCTTTACCGGGCTAACTAAACCTTTATATGCCGAAATAGCGCCTAAATACTTGCTATCTCCGGAGATTTCTCCTTGCATTATCTTTCGGCGAAATTCGCGCGCCATATCGTTAAAGGCGTTAGTAACATATGACAGACTACGAACGCTGCGCGATTGGGTGAATTCGGGAGTCTTAAGGTCTGTGAGTACGCCGTCGTAGTTAAGGACAATGGGGATATATTGACGGTCTACTCTGCCAAAGAGAATCTTCTCTCCGAAATTGAAATTCACCAGATGTCGTACATTCTCAGGATTTGAGTCGGCTCTGTAGATCAATCTCTTGTTGAAGAGTGCTCTTGTGGATTCCTTGTTGTTCTTTGCGTAAAATGTTGACATTATGGTCCCTCGTTGATTTCAGGGTGTTCCAGATTTTCTTCTGCATCGGGTTCATCTATAAAGTCACCTAGCGACCCTAATGCTCGTAAGTTTTGTGTCTCGCGACAACGTGTTGAATCGAGGTTCGGGCCGCTATCTTCCGTATCAACAGCCTCGCCGCCGGCGTCAACTTCTTGGCTGCCCCCTTCGTGTTCTGCGACCCATTTTGCCTGAATTGTGGTTCCAGCTTCGCCGGGACCGAATCGGTGGGTAGACCTGATTATCATGAAGTACCCACCTATACCAAAGTGCGTTAAGTTGTATAGTTCGCCGCGGGCATTTCGGTCTTCCCAAAGGGCAGCGCCGGGTGCGAAGGTGGTCGGGTCGATATAGAGATATTGTCCCGGGAATGCGTTTGGTAACGGAAAGGTCTTGATATCCGCGTCGTAGGTCACTCTCAACTGTTGTAGCCCATCATACCCCTCTTGTTCAAATCTGACCTCTGGGAGGTATGGCGCTTCGGTCTTTTTGAGAGAAATGTTTCTCACAATGCCGTTCTGGAGTCCCATCCCATAGTGAAGGATTCCATTGTTGATATCGACTGATGGGTCCCCTGTCATTTGTTCGGTTGGCTTGGTTCTGCCGGCATAGTAAACCAAATAGTTCGTTTCTCGCTCCAAGCCCCCCTCAAGACCGGTCGTTGTGCTATGACGATCACCGTCGGGTCCCGATATGTTAAGGGCGGGTAGTGGTAAATCTATTCCTGCTGGGATTTGCCGGCTGATGACTGCCCCATTGGCGCCATAGGTGAGGTGGGCTGACGCAACGCGTAGTGGGGCATAAGAACCGCGGGCTTGCTTATATCTTAATGTCTGGTATGTTAGTGTATCGAACGAATCATAGTCAGATTCGACCTTTCGGTTCCATGCTTCTTGTGATGTGTAGTCGGTAACCACTGCTTGATTAACTCTTATTTTTTGCTTTATGTTTGTCGAGAAGCAAGTGTCGTCGTTAAGGAAGTTTCGGATAAGCATGTTAAAGAAGTTGTTCAAGAAATGTGGAAGAGGGTATTCGGCGCGCTCTTTAGTGAGCATTTGCTTGGTCAGCCACTCAGTAAAATACTTAACAGATACCGGTACGTTGCCGAAATTGGTAAACCGCGAGTCTTTGAGGTTTACTTGGTTTACTAACTCTATTGGACCTAGTACAGCTCTAAATCTCTTAAATTGTTCTGCGAACTTTTCAATCTTGTATTTTTCGAAATCGATTTCGCATTGAGTGATGGGCGCGGTTCGGTCGGTGGAGTAAACCTTAAAATAATCGGTGTCATCCAGCTTGGCGCGCATCCCATCAGGTCCCAAATATTCTTCTATGCCGGCGAGTATCTCATCAACAAGATCGCCGACGTAAAAGAACTGAACATTTCGGCTTCGACTATTGGAGAGCGCTCTTGACCTTGCTGCAGCGGCTGTGTGCGCGCTTTCTGCGTCGGTGTCGGACATGGCTTCAGCAAAGATTTCTGCGGCATGGATTCCGGGGATCTCAGCGTTCTCCGTCGAGGTCCCAATCTGTTGATCAGCGAAAGCTATTTCCGAATATGGTCCGCGGCGGCGCCAAGAGGCTAGCTGATCATACGTCAGATTAATCGTTCTTATCTTTTCTTTTCTGTACATACGCGCAAGAAGCGCCTGAAGAGCGTCAATCTTATTTTGAGCTATGTTTAGGCTTTCGGACTCTTTAATCTCGGACATTTTCTCTTGTTCACAGAATGTCGCCAGCTTCGTAAAACGCATTTTGCGATGGAGTACCTCTTTTCCAATGTCGAGATCTGAAAAGATATTGAAAGTTGGGCTGTCGAAAAAGTCCTCTACATATGCCAAGTATTTGATGGTCATTGTAACTCGACCCATATCGTCGAAAGCAAAATCATGCACTGTCGGCGTCAGGTTGATGGTTACAAAACTGTGGGATACCGCCTCGTATACGTCGTTATATTGTTCATCTCCTCTCTGGAGAATATCGACACGATCACCGCGGTCCCTCACACTCCAGAACTGGTCGCCGGAGGGATCCGATTCGTTGCGTGGAGGTTTGGCATATCCTACAACCGCTTTTAGCCTAAACTGCAGCTTTGCCAACTCTGCATCTTGTTGTGCTGTATTCCCGGTGCTGTCTGATCCTTGCTGGTGCGTTGGCTCAGTGCACTCGCCCTGCTCAGACGGTATTTCCCGGCGACCTGTCTTAAGAGCGAGATCTAGATATCTATATTGATTAGCAGCGTCGGATCCACGCAATTTCATTAGTTCGTCAAAACTGTTGGCGAAAATGGTTAGTGTAGCTTTGATGCTCTTTTTTGCAGCGAATGGGTTGCTTCCATCGTAGGTGAACTCAAAGTTTTTAATACCGGCGCCATGACCGCGTGTTCGGGAGTTCTGCAGCATTGTTGCCGTGGTCGTTTCTTTATAGTTCTTCTCGTGAGAGTCGAAATTGAACTCTTGTTCATGTTGGCTCCTATCTCCATTAACTGTTTTATCTGTTATCTTAAACAGGCGAATTGTGGGCTGTAGTGCTGATAGTTGGGAGTGATGCGCTTGCATGAGCGGGTATATCTTTGGATCGCCCGTTAGCATGTTCATAAATCCAAACGGAGATCCATTAACCTCGATTGATGCGTTTGCCGCGTTGCTGCTGCCGCTGACTGCTGGAATGTAAGGTAGCGGCTTTGAGTCTGTTGGGCGTTTGCCAGCTAAATTGAAAATGTCGGACAGAAGATAACACTGTTCTCTAAAGGTTGCTTCAAGTGCATTTGTGGCTGCGAGGGCGAGGATTTCGGCCGCGTCCTCTGCTATCTCTTCTCTTGCGTCTGCAGCGTCTTGTTGTTCTTCTTCTGAAACGTCGTCTTGGTCGATTCCTGATTGTCCCGTATCATCGCCGCCGCCGTCTGTGCACGACCGAAACATCTCTTGTGCAGCGATCATCCGATATTTATACCACTTCAGATAAAGCTCTTCGACTAAAGCCTTCATATTCTTGTCTTGTAGTACAGAAATCGTCGGTTGAGCGTCCATTACACCAAAAACGGAAGGGATCCCGGGAACATTAATAAAGCGTCCTTTGCCATTCGCCGACGGCTCGAAATCTTTCAGAGGATGATCATCATTACCATCTTTGGCGAGAGGAATCTCGGGAATAAAGTTAGGATGTAGCAGACCATCCGCCGTAACCGACAGCGAAATTCCATCTATTATGGCATGTCCCATCCTCGAGTCGTTACCCCACTGTGCCCCTTCATAAAAAAATGGATTGTCTCGATCGGCGTTGGGATTGCTAATAGCCCAAGGGCTGGTTATGTTCTCCTCGTCATCATTCAGCAGAAGCAGCTTTAGTCCCTGAGCGTCTAAACCTCTGGCGAAGGTCGCGCGGCGGAATCTCGCGTTGCCCGCGGGCTGGTCCTCTCCAAAAGTAACGCCCGCGGTGACGCTGTTGAGAGTATCGAGTGACTCGGCCTCAATTATCCTTGCATTCCATGCTGCGCGGATATCTGCTGCTGTGTTTTCGATCTGCTCTAGCCAATCCTCCTTAAACTCGTCCAATTTGTTGGAGCCGCATACGTAATTGCCGAAAGCGAGCTGCCAAGCCTCGGCCGGTCGAGCACCCTCTTTCGCAAATGGTCCGATCATAGCATGCTTCATTCGCAGCCCATTAATTAGGTTTGCGGCAAATTGCATGTATGCCTTTTGTGTTGCCCGACCGCGCTCTTGTGCCACTGTGAGATCCCAGTCAGGGCATGAAAGTGTTTCGCCGAGCGACCTAAACCAAGTTCGGCCCACCGTAATCGCCCCTTGAGAATGCGGTATAGTGTACCATGTTTTACGACCTTTAAAGTCCTGCCACAGGTCATAGGTGGCGGCTGGGTAATCCGCTACTCGGCGAGTGCTGCGGGACTGCTGTGAAAACATATGGTCGTGAAGTTGAGGTCTTGTTCGGCTTTGTGGCAAAAGGCACTGGTGTTGTGAGGCGCGAATCCAGCGCTTGGTGTCTCCGGAGAGGCCGTATCCCTCCTGGAATAGGTCGACATCCTCGGTGCGAGTGTAGAGTTTGTTGACAGTAAAAGCATCGCGCCGATAGCGGCGCAATGTTGGCATGTTTTGAAAAGGGTCCGACATCCCCGAAAGCGCCCCACCGCCTTCGCTTTCGCCGACAGCGGTATTGTACGCCGTATCGTAAATGATATTATAAAAAAGATTCGCCATATCCGTGTTGAGGGTGCTTGATCCGGCGAGTCCCGGGAGAAATTGCATGCCCTTCCTGAAGAAAGGTCGGTTATCGTCGACGGCCTTGTGCCAGAAGGGCGCTACTACAGTCAAGTTATTCCAATAGAGATCAGGATCATCGCGATCAATAGTAAAGTCGGATTGCCACACACCACTAGCAAGTGCGTTGTTGGCGGCGGCTGAAGTAAGTTCATCATATGATGGAATAGCAGCACTACCCTTCTCCGGTTCTGTCATCTCACTTAGCGTCTCTCTTAGCCTTATGATCGATGGCGCTAGCTTAATATCATCGGACATATATCACCACCCCATCAGACACGCAGCACATTTAAAGCTGCTTCTAGGTTAATTGGAATCGACAGGGAGGCTCCGTTGGGAATATCAACTTCCGTGGGATATCCGTTAAACCAAGCGATGATCCACCAATATTCTGCTTTTCCGTAAAACTTGTAAGCAAGCGTATAGAGGCGATCACCATATTTGTATATATGCTGGGTTGTCTGCAGGGATCTCCTCTCGGATGCCGTTGGGTGGTACAACTTGGGTGTTGCGTATTGAACCAACTTTTTAAGCCCTCTCGGCTTTCTTAAGGGTTCGTAGTATTCGCTTGAATTGGTGAGTACTTTTGTTGCTGCGTATCTTTTGGGCATTATTCGTCTCTAAAGCTGGCTAGGATGTCAGCTGCAAATGCTGCAGCACTTGCTTTATTATAGGCGTCTTCATCAGTATAAAACATGAGTTCACCAGTATTGCTAGTTATAGTGTAGACACCAGATCCAGCTATCTCACCGTTGGGCACCGTAAACACAGGTCTAGCTGGGTCCGGGACTGTGAGGGTCTCAGCCGGCGTATTCAGAGCACCCCATGGCTGCTCAAGTCCGAACTCTAGTTGAGTAGCTTGTTCGGCGAGGGCTTCGCGCTCGTCATCAGCGGCCCAGACGTAATCATCCATGCGCTCCTCCCATTCCTGAAAGTTTCTCTCAAGTTCCGCTGCCGCCGCTTCTTCGGCGCGCAGCTTTGCCAGCCCTTGACCGGTCTGGGAATTGTGGGTATTATAAGGAAACGCATTATTGCTGAATGTGCCGTCGTCAAACCAGCCCAGATGAGTTTCGTGAATCACTGCAAAGTCTAAGTTTACCTCGATAAACTTTGGCAGTATCGATGTGGAGTCGGCGGATGTGTCTTCGTCGGTGATGTCGGTGTCGGCGGATTGCTCGAATCCGCCGCCAGTGGAGCTACCATTATCTAAGTTGTGATTAATCGTTACATTTTGAATAACCCCTAACAAGCCAGTAGCGGGATTATTGGGTACAACCAGTCCGCCTTGGCCCGGGGCTGGTTGTCCGTTGCCATTTTCGGTGGTACGAATTATGTTCATAAGCCCCATGCGTACTAATGGTGCGCCGGAGATGGTTTGTGCTGGTGCAGACGTGCTGGTACCTCCAGCAGAACTATAGTTCGGGTATAAAAACGTGGTTAATTTCTGCACTTTAGATAGGTTTTCCCATGCCTCACTCTGTGTTGCTGCTGGTACCTTAAATGCGATGGAAATCGACCTTACTGTATTTTTGTACATATAGATTGGATCTGCTCTTCCGAATACTGCCTCTGAAGTCCACTCCGGTCTGAATGTATCTGTGTAGGTGGTGAGGAACGCTTTAAACGCCATATTCTGACCAGAATTAACATGATAGAACGTTATTACTTGTCCCCTATTCGCCATCGCATCTGTGGCGCGGACATAGTTAGTATTTTTCTTCTTTGCGTCGTATTTTTTAACGTCGAAAGCGTCTGGTTTATTAGTTTGTTTTGGCATCTATATTTGTCCCTTTATCCCCGACTGAGTGCCGCTGAGCTAACGACAGTACCAACAGTTTCCTCAACAAACTCTTTAAGCTGGCGACCATCTAAGGTAATTGTAATCTCGTTTCTGATTCTTTGTGAAGTCGGACTTGGTGATGCGGCGGGGGCTGCACGTTGCCGGCTTTGAACCATTTGGGGGAGTACTCTTGATGTGAGTGCTAACGCTCCAAGCTTCATGCCGCTCATGTCGTTAACTGAATCTTTCATCGATTCGAATGCAGCCATGCCGGCTTCTAGTTGATCCGCGTTCACATTTCCGTAACTATCAAAAATAGCTCCCATATCTTCCATGTTATCTTTGTCTTTCTTGAAGACGCCAACGAGCTTGCTAAGTCCCGCGGCAGCGAGTCCGACGGCGCCGATTGCGGCAACACCTACCCACGACAAAGGATTTGCCATGCCCGCAAGGGCGCCCACAAGAAGCCACAAGGCCCCGGATAAAATTGTGATTCCGGCTGCCATCATTTTGAATTCACTCCACTTCATCCCCTTGAAGGATTTAACTAGTTTGGATAGCCCAAAAGCCGCCAATGCGACGCCGGCGCCCACTCCAACAGCCGCGGCGCCTAGGGCCAGCATTGGTCCCACAGAGGGCGCTGCGGCGGGACCAATAAAGCCCAATTTGGTGGTTAGTTTAGCAAGCCCGCCGAGGAGGGGTGCAAATTTAAATGCAGCCCATACACCAACAAGTATCTTCCAGTGGTTCGCGACCCACTTGATTATATTTCCAAGAGTTTTCATAATGTCTATAAAACCAACTAGTTGCGGATGTAGCTCTGCATTACCATCCTGCCATTGTTCAAGATTTGTTATCATGCGTTCAATCCAATCAATGACCGGGTACAATATTGGAATCATCCGCATAAACAAGGCATTGAGTCTTTCTTGGAATGTCGCCATCTCGCGAGCCTCTTCGGCTGCTGCAGCGTAATCTGCAGACGTTTGGTTCAACCCTCCTGACAGGGCATCCATATCTCCGCGCATTAATGCGGCGAGATCCGATACTTCCTCAAGACCAGCGGCTTCTGTATAGAACTTCCGTTGGTAGTAAGACATATCATCGAATGTCATACCTGTGTCTTTTATGGCGTCTCGAATCATTTCGAATCTTGCCGCCGGATCGGTCTCCATCATAAGATCCATGGCATTAACGAAGTTGCCGCCCAAAGCAGCGTTAAGCATTCCGGCGCGTTCTGCGGCGCCTTCGAATGTGTCGAACTTTTCGGTCAAAGCAATCAGTTTGCCAAGTTCCATGCCGGTGATCTTGGAAATTCGTGCAAGATCCTTAAATGCGTCCACACCTTGAGAGCCCATTTTTGCTAATCTGTTGCCCATCGATCCAAATTGCTCAATAAGCATCGCCGGCGCGACTCCCAGATCCACAGCAGCGGCTCTCAACTCTAATAGCGAGCGGCTAGCGGTCTCTGCAGTGTCTCCGAAGGAGATTGTGAGGGATTGCATGGCTTTCGAGCTAACGTCGGCTGAAACGCCAAGTTGGCTCATTATAGCGACATGATCGGCCAACTCTGCACGGGTGGCTGCAGATGTCATGGTGAAATCAGTGAAAGTCCCATGTAACTTCTGCCATGCTTCTTGGTTCTGCTGCACGGAGACTGTATATTTACGAGTTCTTTCGTAACCGTGCGTCATCTCTCTTGCGAGGCTTTTGCTTCCGCCTGTGGCTTTTCTGAACGCAGACTCTGACTCGTTCATTATGAATATGAGTTTTATCATCGAGTTGATGAAAGCGCCTACACCGGCTTTGATCAAATTGGCGCCGAATGCCCTAATCGAGTTGCCACCGCCCCGAAAGCTTTTCCATACTTTTCCCAATTGGGCGACGTTGAAAACGGGGTGGCTGCCATATGGACCGAGCGCGCTGCCAAGGGATTTGCCTAAGTCGCCGGCTGCGGAGACTCCTTCTTTGAATGCGACACTGGTTTTGTTGATTACTTTTAGCTTTTCTTCGGCTTTCTTAAGCTCTTTTTTAGCATTCTCAAGTCTTTTAATGTCTTCTGGACCCTGGGAGATTCCAAGGCGAATTGTCTCCTTTGCAATGTCGAACTCTTTCTGTTTTAGACGAACAGCTTCCGCTTGTTGGAGAGAGCGCGCTTGTTGGGACTTTCCTAAGCCTTCATAAGCTTTCTGAACTTTTTCGATGTCTTCCAACTCGCGGGCCCAGCGTTCAACGGCGTCCGCGTTGGTTTCATCTTTCCCCTTAGTCGCTGTGCTTGAGGACCCGCTCTTTTCACCAGCTAACTTCTCAAGAAGTTTGATTATCGCTTTTTCGCCTTCAGTCATCGGCATGGCTAAACCCTCCGCGCATTATATACCTGCAATAATTAGTTATATGAGGAAAAAGCGGGCGTTTGTGAAAGGACACTTATATCTTTATTAGGATTTGCCGATATGTTTGGGCGCTGGTGGCTGGTTATGGGCATTTAGAGTTTGTGATCTAGACGAGCCTCCACCCTGAGCTTCTTCGATTGCTTGTTGCTCTGCCTCCAACTGTCGAATGAGGCGTTGGACAAACCACTTGCGCAATCCTAGCGGCAAGTTATAAGCTTCGGCGAACGACCAGCCTCCGGAGTATTTTAGGAAGAAGAACTGTTCATAGACGTCTTCCATATACTCATCGGTTAGGCCAAAAAAAGTCCGCGGTGAGCGGCACCTCCATATCTTGCTCAAAATCGCATTCATTACATTCGAAATGCTGCGTAAGATCAACATTGGGGGCTGCTAGTTTATATGCCATTCTCAAATGTTGAGAATCTGTGGAGGGCATGTTTTCGATGACATAATCAATGATTTCCTGGGAAGTTTCGCCTTTTACGGAAACGATGAGATTTCTCAACTGCTGTGTTACCAGCTTCTCATGAGAGTTTCTCTTATCCTTCTTTTGGAGCTTCGACGTCATCTCTCTTTCATCTGCTCCGGTCAGGAGCCTAAATACAACGTCCATTTGGAGGCGCGGGAGAGTCACTGTGAATGTCCCATCCTCGTTGTAACGAGTATCGAGAGTATCGACGTCGCTGCCGTCATATATTTCTGCTTCGTTAAGATCAAAGGTATATTCTTGCTTTGTCTCGCAGGATGGGCAGGTAACTGCTGTTGTATATTCGTTGCCGTAGCCCGAAACTCGGGTTGCAATAATTATCGCATTTCTATCGCCTACCAACAGGTGGTCGGGGTGAATGCTTTTATCGGTAATGAGGCTTTCGAGAACTCGCTCGATTGCCACGCCTTTCTTAAGCAGTGTGCGTGATGTCAGCATATCTTCTTCTTTTGCTGTCAACTGCTTGATTTCAATGGTTTCCTGATCATGGAGGGGATGCCCCTCTGGATACAGAAGTCCTTTTGATGGGAGTTCTACGAACTCTGTGGGTACCACGAAGGAGAATCCTTCGATCCCAGCACCTTGAAGTACTGGGGCGGGTGTCGCTGTATCTTGGGGGGTATTCCCTCCCGTGCGACCTCTATTTCTAGACAATATACACCTCTATTTATTTAACTTTTTATACGTCGAAGAACGATGAACCACCAGCGCCAGCAACTGCGGCTGATTCTCCAGCAGTCTCGACTCGTGCCCAGTCATACTTCAGAGTAACCGACATCTCAGTAAGCTCATCATCGCCATATGCAAGATCACCGTACTTAAGTTCAGTTACGAACGAGTTCCACAGTGTCCATGTTTCAAGCGGGTTGCCGTCGGAATCAATCTGTGTAATAATAACCTGTCCCAATGCGCCAGCAGCTTTTGCCTTAGACATCGTGCCCAGATCGTTAGCGTCAGTCGGAGGACTATAGCCTGATTGCACAATAATGTCTGACAGTGTTGCTGCCATATCGGGCTCAACTGGGTCAACCAGTGTCAAACTAACATCCTGCCATGTGACGGCTCCTGGATAGAAGAAAGTATGGTTGAGATATTTGTGCTCTGCGGCATTTACCGTAAAAGAAGGCTTACTAACCGTTTTTGCATACCAGAGAGCTGCGCCTCCCTGTGCTGCTTGAATTCCTTGGAACTCCACGGTGAATCTAAATTTTCTTTTAGGATCTTGAAGGGCGGTATCTTGACCGAAATTTGTTGACCAGAATGGCATTAGTTGGAACTCCTGTTATCTATATTATATAGTGTTGTGAGGGGTTTTATCCCCCCATCTTTCCTAATCATCGAATGAAGCCCCTGTCGAAGCGATCACAAAGTCGATTGCGATATATTCGATAGCTCTTGCGGGTTTCACCATAATCTTGGCATACATGACGTTTTGATCGATTAGATCTGGCGTCGTGGTAGACTCATCAAGAATCAACTTGTAGTCTGTGATACCAAAATCAACTTTTGTGTTGGCAAGAAGCGGCTCAATCAGAGATTTGAACCGGTTCCATGTTGCTTGGACATTTTGTTCGAAAAGGACCTGTGTTGAAAGGATAGAGATTTGCTTCTTGAGGTAAATCACCATTCTTCTAACGTTGATCCTATCGAGTGCGCTTGAGCGCTCTTGGAGGGTTTTCTGTCCAAATACCACGATTCCACTAGATGGGAATGAGGCAATAGGGTTAATGCCGGCTTCATATAGAGTATCTCTATTCTTCGAAGTAAGCTTCTCGGTAACTCCCGTGATTGGGATACCGGCGGCGCCTTCAGAGAGTCCACCGCGATTAAATCCTGCTGGAGCAAACCAGACTTTGGATTTCTTCTCGGAACTTGCAAGAACTCCCATCATTGCGACAGTAGGCGGAATCCACAACATTTGACCAGTTTGGTCGCGTGTCTGAACCCACGGGTAGAAGGTTGCACCATAAGAGGAGTCAATTCTTCTGTCTTTAAGTGAACTAGCAGCATTTACCGGAGTAGTTCCGATTCTGTCGGTTTTGTCAGCGTAATACTGCTCTGAAGCAGGGAAGTAAACATCTGGCAAATCAATCAGCGCCAACGCGTCTCCACGAGCCTCACACATGTTAATCATGCGTTCAGTAAGAGTCTTATTGGTGAGTCCCGGTGCCGCCACAAGGTTCATGTCCAAAGTCTCTGGATCTGCGAGTGTATCAATAGCTCTTGCATATGTGTGATATGCATAACTGTTATCTTCAGTAGCTGCCGATGTCATACCTCTGTTATAGAGAGGATCTGGCTTCGTAATGTCCCAGCCATCGAATCCGCCCCAGAAGGGAGCAGTAAACTGGTTCATGCCGGCGTCAAGCAGCGCGGTGTAGGAACCAGTGCTGACAGCTCTTTCGTCGGCGCGTGAACCTGAAATATAGCGATATGCTCCATTTGTGCCCATCATAATGTTATCTAGCGAGAAAACGTAAGACCAGTTATCAACACCAGTTGTGGAGTTGACAGCAGCCAAAGCTCCGCCGGTTCCCTGCGTTGGATCTGCTGGGAAATCAGCATAAAGTAGTCTGTGCCAGTCGTTAACACTTCTATCATAACGTGTAGAACCTGCGCTTGAACTTGGAGTTCTAACGGTTGACCATCCCCAATATGCGTCAGTGGGGTTGGAAAGTCCGCCAGCACTAGCTGAAAGACGCATGCGGTCTTTCGGGAAGTTGAGTGAAGCAGTTGCGGGGGTTAGCGCCCATCCGCCGACAGGAGCGGTAGATGATGTAGTTACTAAGATAAATGGGCTCCCTTGATCCCAGTACGTGCTCCATGGCGTGCCAGTTCCCGGTAAACCCCCAGAACCAATGAGAAACGATGTAGTCGCCTGTGGCTTGGAGGAGGTTACTGCTGTAAGTCCTGTAAAGTTTGGTGGTCCGAAGTAGCCGAATGGAAGATATAGCGAGTTGGCGCTGCCTTGTTCAACAGCCTCGTTAATCTCTACATAAACAAAGTCAGATTTGTTGTCGTATTCTCCATAAGTCTTCAGACGGCGTTCGTTTGAGTCCCAAGAAGTATACTTGGTACCAATCTTGCGGCCGATATAATCGGGAGAAGTAGGATCCAAAGTACAGTTATCAAAGCGCTCGATTACCACAACCTTGTTGTCGGTGTCGCGAACGTCTCTCAAAATAACAGAGAATGTTCCATAATCAGAAACTCTAGAGCTTGATTGGCGAACCTTAGCAATTGATACCTTTACGTTCTTGTGCAGCCATTCACCGTGTCCGCGTCCTTTGAGGCGGAATAGCTTCTGTTGGGCAGCCGGAGCGTAGTTAGCTGCGTCTCCGCTTAGATCCTGACCAATAAACCAACCAGCAACAGCTTCGCGTGAAGCCTGCTTCATGTCTTGTGGTCCAGTTCCGGTTGAACCACTGAGTGCGATGCCTAGGATAACTCCTTGAAGGCTCGTGTCAGTGGTGAAATCTAGATCGCGCAGTTGTTGCTCAAAAGTCTCTCCAACCCAGAAGTCCTGTAATGAGGCACTTGGGTAAAATCCTCCTGCGAGGAGTTGAGGGTTAGTGTTGAGCTTTCTGCGCACAAAGTTGGCGCTGTCGTCATTAAAGTTAAACTTGAATTCTTGCCCGCCATTCAGGGTACCACTAACAACAATATTGAACAACCCTTCCGAGTCTGTTCCTATTAAAACGCCCTGTTGTGTGATGCTGCTGCCGCGGTTGGATGGAGCGACCGCGGGATCACCCCCAAGGCTAAGAGGAGTTCCCTTAAGAGATATCGAACCCGTGTTCATATAGAAGATGGCTGCTAATACAAGATCGTTATCAGCTGCTGTCAGATCCGCAACCGTTCCCGATTGACAGACCCAGAGTCCATAAGCACCACCAACTGCTGCGGGGTTAGTGCCGAGATCTTGAGATGTTTCCCAACCTGCACCTGCGGCGCCGCCAGCAGAGCCACCGGTTGAGGTCTGTTGACCAAGCAAGCGCATGTAAGTAACTGGTGCGACAGATGGCTGCAGGAACGCCTTCGCGGCGTATGTGCCGTACATTGGCGATTGATAGTTTCCATCACGGTAAACATCGTTAGCGCCGCCGGCGCCTGGTACAGTGTCTCCGAACGCCTGAACAAACTGCGAATATGATTCGACTTTGATCGGCTGCATGGCCAGACCGCGAGACGATCGACCAATAACTACTGGTCCGATTTCTTGTGGGTTTTCTGGGCGAAAAGAATTGTCAATTTCATTGACAAAGACACCCGGCGATACAAATTTAAAACTTTTTACTGACATGTTGCTTAGTCCCTCTTGTGATGCGTGCAAGATTGTATTATAGTGCAATCATAGATAAATAGTGTGGGTATGGTCGAAAAGCTGAAAAAGGACCCTGAACTAAGCAGAAAAAAGCCCGCTGTGTTCAGGAACTGTCAGAGAACCATGGTACGTCGCCTGCTGGCATCTCTCTTTCGGAAGGAAACTGATATTCTACCGTATTTTCGTCAATCCTAACGATGGGTCTATCATCATTCTTTCCCTCGCCAATAAGATAGCCTAGAACCTTGATTGTGATCTCGGTAGTAAACATCCTCATCTCTTCTGCGAGGTTTGACACGTTATTACTTTGGGCAAAGCTCTGATCGATGAACGCCTCGTATAGGTGTCCGTTTCGGCGCATCACAAAGGTGTTCGCCTGTCCGGTGCGAGCCATGAACGGGCTGACTAGCGAGTTCATCTGCTGTTGGTATTCGCTCTTAATCACTATCTTATAGTCAACATTAACATATACTGGGAGCGGTATTGACAAAGTTTGGACCACTACCTTCTTGTTCTTTCTCGGATAATATGGTTGTCTCTTTACTTCTAAGTTTGTGCGAGTATTGCCTACGGTGGCAAAGTTGCGAGTCTTGTCAGGAACTATTCTTTTCGCTAATACAAATCTACCAGCGCGCCCATTCTTATCTTTCGAATAGTAGTTTGCTTGGAACACCCCACGCTTCGCAGGATCTTTGGTAATACCAGTCCTTTCAACACTTATAATTGGGAGTTTAAGAGCACCTCCATCATCTCGGAGTTCTTTCTTGTGCTTTATTTGATATGATCGCTCTGGCACCTGCCATATAACAGGTACTTGAGTGAATCCTTCGTTAGTGTGGGTTTGTAGGTCTAGGTCCTTCTTAAGCCACGATACAAGGGAGAAGTCAATATTCTCGATTGTAGAAGCCAACATACCCACTTCTTTAAGTGTGAGTTGCCCGTCCTCTCCCTCTGGGAGCATTGCAAAGTCAAAGTTATCAGGTAGCATCGAAAAGCCCCTTTCTTGCGCGCTTGCAAACTGCATGCACTTCAAATGTTTGGTCGACCTGTCCGAACAGCTTCTTGGGCTCAGATAACTTAACTATTTCATAATAGAAGTCACCGTACAGTACAAAATCGCCCTCGCGAACGAACAAGTTTTGATCTTCAGTCAGTCGGCGCTTATGAAAATGCACATTAATCTCCCACGACATGTCGATTCCCGCATTCTCCAAATAGCTTGTTTCGAACTGCGTGAAATCAACCAGCGCATATACTCGGACTGGTGGGAGGTAGGTTTTCTCTATTGCTTCCCCATATAACTCATGGAAGTCCGTCGTTTCGAGATCAATCGGATAATAAAGGATCTGTTGCCCAATGACCTTTTCAATTAGCTCGTCATTTACCTGCTTGACAAGATTTCGCTCTTTCTCTCCCAAAAACAAGGGAGCAGGCGGAGCAGGTGGTCTTTTCCATTCGTTATCTGACATTTATCTAACCCACCATGATTGGAAGCGGCGAATATTTTAGCGTTTCAGCTGTTGCTACTGCTTTTTCTTGATCATCCTTTGCTAATTGGACATATTCCATCTCTTTGAGTAGCTCTCGGAGCTTGTCTCTTAACGAGTCTTGTTCAGCTTTAGCTTGTGAAAGTAGATCCGAGTGATTTAACGTAACTGATTCACCCGGAATTGGAATTGTGGTGAACTTTCCTCGGATTTGTCCCAGCATCTCTTTGCAGAGTGCTAACGAATACTTGCGAATCCATTGTTTACCAATGGCGTTGATGTTTTCGTAAGGAATGTTGCCGAACGGGGCTGTATTAATGTTGTTGATGCCGTCGACGCTGCCAGATGGTCCCGCTCTGCCTTCCCATGCGTTGTCTTCTACATAAAACTGAACCCAGATACGGCTCATTTCGCCAAGACCCCAATAACTAGGCATTGGAAACAGGCGCAATCTACCATCGATTAACTCATATGAGTAGTTTGATGTTCTTGTCCTTAATGAATCTTCATACATGATGGCTTGCATCTTGTTTTGCCATGTAGGAATAATCTCGAAAGTAGAGTCATCAGAGAACTGTCCATACGTCGACATATTGCCTACGACACCAACTCCTCCGTAGTATCCATAGAAGCGCCACATTGCACGAGGCGAACGGAAGAACACCTTGGTAACGTTAATGCGCTTATTGTTGACTTTTCCGGCATAATCGACCGCAATACCGCCATCATCCACACCAGAGTCGGATGCGTCCATGATGATTTGCCGAATGTCGTAATCCTGCTTCCCTGTGGCTGGTGCAAACGATGCTGAGTAGTATCTGACGTCTCCGCCCATACCAGCATACGATGTAAGTCCGTCTGCGATGTTTCTCGCTGACTGAAACTTGAATTTTGGGTATTTGAGTGCCACATGTGTGCCGCTTAAGCTCGAAGATAGCGGACTGGCAATCATGTCGCCCAAGTGGTTAAATGTACCGGTAGTGTTGCCCAGCATTGTGCCGAGGGCATTTTTACCTTGATGGAGGTTAATGATATATGAGTATTCTAATACTGCTTCTTCGTAAGCTGCGTATACGTTTGACGGGGTTAACTCAATGTCAACAACATCGCCGCCAAGCTTCTTATATACATAGGCTACCTGAGCAACCGCTCCTGTAATGAACTCGGCTGAGCCAGTATAAGCTCCAAAGGGAAGTGATGTCGCGACTTTGATCGCACTTCCGGTCGATGTAAGTACGATGGCGCTAGTTGTCGATAGTGGTTGAAGATCAGTTGGCATATATAGAAACTCCTGCTGTAGTAAGTAGTCTTTTATGTCTAAAGGATCCTGCCCGGGTTTGGAAAAACGAAAATCTCAAAAAATTGGGGGCCATATTTTTTAGGATATTGGCATTTTCATAAAAGAAAACCCCCGCCAAATAACTGAATACTTGGCGGGGGTTTTAAATTTAGCTACTGATTATTTATCAGGCGCCGCTCAGTCCGAGAAGTCCGCGGACGATAACGAGTCCATAGAGGTCCGGACGAACCATCTTCTTGGCATAACGAGTCATCACGCCCTTGCGAGGCACGAAGTCTTCTGGTCCAAAGATGGTAGGAGTGGTTTGCAGTGGCACATAAGGTGCGTATACATATCCAGATTCAAGGAAACTGGAACCACGACGACCGACGAGAATCACGTTTCGGAGGAAGTATGGGTCAACGATGACGTCAAACTTCTTGGAAAGTGATCCAACCTTAACAGCACCAACGGAACCCTTATCGTCATCTGCAGTAACAGATGCGCGGAATCCGGCGGTGAACTCAAGGATGTTGGCAACCTCTGGAGAACAAACGATGAAGTTTGCGCCGCCACGAAGAGTCTTGCGATGGATTTGAGCAGAAACATCATTGATTGTCTCAATGAGGGTTTCATACCATTCGCTGACAGTACCAGTGAAGTCGGGAGCCTTTGCAGACGCACCAATCTCGGCACCAGTTTCGCGGTTGAGGAACATACCGGGGGAACGAGCCCAGTAGTATGTTGCAGCCGTTGCACCATTTACAAGGTCAGCGAGGATCTCACGGTCGATCTCAAGAGCAATCTGCTCAGAAAGAATCGAAGTAAGTTCTACCTCTGCATCCAAGTTGTGGTAAGCGTTGAGGTCTTGACCCAATTCGGGTGTCCACTTCGCTTTCAACTTCTTGGTCATCGCTGTGATAGCGATACTGTCGACCTTGATGTCGATTTCTGGGATTGAAGGTTCATTTTCAAGACCCCATTCAGTTTGACCAACAATCGAGCCCATTGCTCCACCATTCGTGAGATCATCGTCCATGGCCCAAGAAACAGTGTTCTTGGAGGACGTAAGTCCGAAACGAACCGCGTTCGCGAGGGCGCCCGGGGAACTGTCATCGTAACCATCAACACCAGTACCAACCCAGAATGTGAGAAGGCGTGTACCCGCCGTAGCCGGATCAGCGTTACCACTAATACGTGTAAGACGACGAATCAAACGTGCTCGGCCGGCGTCTTGACCATTGACAATCACAGAGTTACCTAGAGAGGACGAGACACTAAACGACTCTGGTCCTTGGAAGTTAGCCTGATCAAGTCCACTACAAAGAATACTAACACAAGCAACGGTAGTACCCGTGCTGCCGGAAACGAAATCGGCGTCATAGCGCGCCGCCTTGTCAATGCCTGAAGCGCCGGTCAAGTGTCCGAACTGTCCCCAAGCAACCTCTGTGGGAGTCAATGTAATGTCGTCTGCTGCAGCAGATCCAGTTGGAGACGAATAACCATTATTAAGGTTATATGCACCACCTGCGATACCAACACCAGAACCATCAAGGTCCACACCGTCTTTGAGTTCAGAACCTACCACGTTTCCGCCGTAGAGCGAACCAGACCATTTGTAGCCTAGACGAGAATATTGGTCATCAACACCTGCGCCATTATCACGACTTACTGTGAAGTCAAGGAAGAAGATGAGACCACTTGGTAGACTCATCGGTTGAACGCTAACAAGATCGTTAGCAATCAGTCCCGCGAATACACGACGAACGATTGGGAATGCGACAGCTGCAAAGCCTTCAACATCACCACCCGCCATTGTAGAACTCTCACGGAGAAGCTCTTTTGCTTGGTTCTCAAGCAAACGTGCCATAGTTTGTCGGGTGCGACTAGAATCCAGTCCTTCGAGTAGACCTGTCCGCTCCCATTTAGTTAACAATGCATGCCCTTCAGCACGCATATCACGATTGACAACACCTTCGGTCAATCTATCAATAATACCAGCCATTTTTTAAATACCTCCTGTTTATTGTATTTGTATCTATTTGATACCTGCTAGTCTTTTCATCCTATCCGAGATTGGATCGGATGATGTGCTTTCCTTGCGGGAAGCACGCATAACAGAAGTTCGATGGCGACCAATTGCTTCGCTAAGTGATTTTGGCTCTCTCTTAGGAGAACTCTCCACTGTAGTTTCGAGCGTTTGATGAATCATCTTCGCCTCTGTTACAGAACCAGCTCTCGAAATAGCGTCAGCAATCTTAGTTTTTTGCCGCTCATTTAGGGAGGTATTTCTCAAAACACGGTTCGTGTAAAGCAAGCGAGCGTTAGAAAGGTTCACATGTTGTGTTGCTTCCTTCAACTCTGTTACTGCTTGCTTGTGTTGTTTAAGGGACTCTTTCAGTTGGTTATTTTCGAAAACCAACTCTTCTTGAGCCTTCTTTAAAGTTTCTAGTTCATCTTGCATATCAGTGCTGCGGCGGCGCGCGAGAGCTTTTTCCATCTCCCACTTCATGCTCTCTGAGGAGCGTCCAGCCCAGCCCGATAAGGATGCGTCCATATCTACTGTAAGTTCTTCGACGATAGAGTCAATGATATCATCGGACATTTCAAAAGATTCGTCGACAGGACCTTCGCCGCCATCATCCGTAGCTTGAAATTGCTCAGTCTCGGCATCTTTCTCTCCTGCACTCTCTTCGCCGGCGGTTTCGCCAGTTATGTCATCAGCTTCCTCTTCAATAACTTCGTCGTCAGTGGAGAGCAGTTCTGCTAAATCTTCTTCTGTAATGTTAATCTCTTGTTCGCCCTGAAGCTGTTGTACTGCTTCTTGAAGAGCATCTAAGTTAATCTCTACTTCAACTGGTTCGCCAGTGTTAGGCAGTCCGGAGAGGTTCTCGCCGTCAAGCTCGCTAAAATCATCAGTTGCAGCAAGAGGGATATCCTCAGCCACGACTTCACCGTCGCCAGTTGGGACAACTTCCTCAACGCCAGCCGGTGGTGCGGGCTCTTCTAAGTCCAGCCCACCAAGATCAGCTTCTCCACCCAGACCTAGATCCAAATCGGGCTCCTCTTGCTCTAAGAGCGCGGCCATGGCAGTTCTTACTTCGTCTGAATACTTGTCAATAACTGCAGTTTCTGCGTTTTTTAATGCTGCCTCGCGTAATGCCTTTGCGTCAACAATTGCATCTCTCAATAAATCGGACATCAATATACTCCTGAAATGAAATGGTACTATTTCACAATAAATAGTGTTGTGGGGATCAAAAACCCCTTTTTATATATAGACTATAGATCAATGTAATTATATTCCCACACACATGTAACGTTGACGTTATTGGAAGCCGCATCGGGATCGATTGCGATCCCCACAATATTGCCCTCTCCAAAATGTTCTGAGCCGGTCATAGAGAATGTGACGGTAGTATTTGCGCTGCCCATAGTCACTGTGGTTCTCTCCACTATATCAGCGGCGCTGGCGCCTGAAAAGTTCGCAGTTCCGTTGGTGCCTCTGTACAAATCCAAAGTTACGGAGCCGGCCTGGGCGCCTGACATACGAACGAGTGCTTTAATAAGACGACCATGTGCCGGTGCAACCATGTGGTCTAGGTAGGTGGGAGTGGTAGATTCAACAGTAGACATAAAGGGAATGAAGTACGCAGCTATTCCGCTGTTGGCAAAGTTATGAATAGTTGCTTGCAAACTCTTAGCACGAAGAGAGCCAGAAATAGTAACGTCCACAGAAGAGGATATATAACTATTTGTAACCGTCAATCTGTCAGTGCTATTTGTTTTAAACGAAATTTGATCAGATCCAAAATCAATCTGGGTATCTGTGTCGTTTTCGTTTTTAATGTCTCCGAGATCTCTTGGTCCCTTTGAGGTATTATAAGCCATTTATATATGTTCCTTTGTATCTGCTTTCATAGTAAGTAGAGAAATTTAGTGTCAGGATCCCCGACCATTGATAATCCACCAAGTTTTCCCATCTGACTGGAAGGATCTGCTCGATGTTGTCATCTTAAGTATAACTTCCTCGTATATATCTAGAAGTCCGCCGGCGCTTTTGATAACGAGCTTGTTGCCTTTAATACGATACTTCTCGGAATTAATAAGTTTGATATTTAAAACTCTGCCATCATTCTCGGATGCATCTGGCAATATTACGCAAACCTTATTATCGGCTGTGTCTGCCAATACTGTGTAGTCATCAGCTTGAACTTCATATTCTGGGGTGTTTGTGTGTGTGATCTTCTGGTAAGTTGCTCCTTGGGCACGTAAGGCGCCTTCTGCTACTAGCTCGTCTTCTATCCGAGCAGTCATAGCATTCAGGGTGCCAGCTAAATTAAGTGTGTTCTTTTGCTCATCAAAGCGTAAAGTCTCGGCGCCACCAAATGTGTTGCCCTTTCTAAACTGAAGGCTTTGGCGATTGCCGCCGGGGTGGTGTCCTTTTGTTTTGATATAATCGCGGTACAATTCAGCAAATGTTGTTTGACGTAAGCCGTTCTGTGATGTATCAAATAGGAGTAGCTTGTCACCATCAGAAACTGTTTGACCGGTCTTGCTCATTGGTGTTGCAGCATCAAAGTCCACATAAAGCTGATTATTTGCAGTAGAGATAGCACTATTTGGAGGGAGTTTTATGGTCTCTAGATTTAGTGTCCCCTCAAGCGCGCCGGCGTCTAAGTGACTGAGTAAACTACCGTTCCCTTCGATGCTGTCGAACTTGAGCTTGCGCCCGAGAAGTACTCCGTTATCGTAAGAGAGGTTGGGTGTCGTCTCTACAAGCGGGGTACCAGTAGCTAGCAAGAGGGACCCAGCCTGGTTGTTCTTGATCACCTCTACTGCTGGTGGTGTGATTTCTCTCCCGTCGTGCAATTGGAACCCTTTCGCAATTACCGTCTTAGTGAAAATCTTGTTACCGCCGATCTTTTCGTCTGAGAAGTTATCGATGGCGTGGTCGATTTTATCTATTTTATTCAGTTGTTCTCTTTGCTCTACTGCCAGTCCACTTGGCGACTGCACCACGTTATAAGCCATAGTTTTTTATCCTTCTCTCTTTTAAGGCGTTCTGCAATTTTAAATAGTAATGATAAACAAAAAAGGACGCCCCCCACAATGTGAGAGGCGCCCAAAAGGTTATCCTATATAGAAAACTAAATAGAATATATCATACTAGACGATGAACCAGTGTGTGGCATCCATAGCAACCAAGCTGATAGCAGAACCAGTAGATTCAAGGATGATGGTTTCACCACCTTCAATAGAATCATCAGTACCTGCAACGATTGTGCATGTGTGGATTGAGCCAGACAGTTTGATATCAAGCTTCTTACCAGCAGAAGCTGCTGGAAGAGTGTATGTTTGAGCAGCTGTAGATAACAGAGCAAAATCAACACTCGCAGAAAGCGTGTATCCTAAAGGCGCAGCACCATACTTCTCAGTATCAGCAGCGATATCAGCACCAACGATGCTGTCAACGTAGATTGTACTCCAACGAAGCGCACTAGTACCTAAATCACGAGCAGAGTCGGTAGATGGTACAAGAGCCGAATCGAAACGACCAGTTGCTGTAATGGTGTCACTAGTAGCATCACCGAGGTCAACGTTTCCGTTAGCAACCAAAGAAGTAACAGTAGCTGCGGCTGCAGAAGCAGCACCAATAACAACTCCGTCCAGAGAACCACCGTTGATATCAGCAGTGGTAACTGTACCGAGGTTGGCACAAGTTTGCGAAGCAGCTGTCCAGTTAACACCGACTGTAATAAGTTCAGAACCATTGGTGGTATCGAACGTAAGGTAATCGGTTGCTTCTTGGCTAATGTTAAAAGCTTCAGCTGTGTTATCAGTCATATCAACTTCGATAGTTGTACCATCAGCAGAAATAGTGTCGAGAGCGATGTCACCCACGTTTGTGATGTTACCATCACCGACGCTTAAACTTGATCCAACAATAGCTGCGAAAGTACCAGCAGCGGCACTATTAGCACCGATGACTGCGCCGTCGATAGAACCACCGTTGATGTCGACAGTGGTAAGAATACCAGCGTCAGCAACAGTGCGACCAGCGTTTGTCCAGTCACTTCCCATCGAGAAGCTGGAACCATCATCAGCAGAAATGCTGTCGAGAGCAATGCTGCCAACGTTTGTGATGTTACCATCAGAAACGCTCAATGAGGAAACAGTAGCTGCGGCTGCAGAAGCAGCACCAATAGTAACGCCATCCATAGAACCGCCGTTAATGTCGACAGTGGTAACTGTACCGAGGTTGGCACAAGTTTGTGAAGCAGCAGTCCAGCCGACACCGAATGTGATAAGTTCAGCACCATTAGTGGTATCGAACTTAAGATAATCGGTTGCGCCTTCAGCAATATTAAAAGCTTCAGCTGTGTTATCGGTCATATCAACTTCGATGGTTGTGCCATCGGCTGAGATAGTGTCAAGAGCAATGTCGCCAACGTTTGTGATGTTACCATCACCGACGCTTAAACTTGATCCAACAATAGCTGCAAAAGTACCAGCAGCGGCACTGTTAGCACCGATGACAGCGCCATCGATAGAACCACCATTGATATCAACAGTTGTAAGAATACCAGCATCGGCAACAGTACGACCAGCGTTTGTCCAGTTAGCGTTCATAGCCGAAATGGCAAGAGCACCAGCGTTAGTAAGACCATAGTCGCCCATTCGCAAAGAACTACCAGTAATACCAGTAGAAGATGATAAGCTTGTACCGTTAACTTGTCCAGCACCGGAGTAAATAACTCCTTTGCTGTTTACAACCGTGCCGGCGCTAGAACCATCAACTAAGTTGAGTTCAGCAGCAGTAGAAGTTACAAGAGTATTTCCCAGTCTAAGACCCTTACTAGAGCCGTTATGTTGATAAACGTTAACATCACCGTCATTCTCCACCTCTAACATAATTCCCGAACCGAGATTATCTTTGAAGATTACGTCGCCTTCGCGAACGAGGGAGCCACTAAGTCGTGCCTCACCTACCTGAAATTTATAAGCCATATTTAAAAACCCTCCATATTATAAGTTTTGTTTTTGGCGGGATGGGTCAGTTCACCCTGACTTCACCCCAAACGATACGCGCAGTACCGCTTGCTTATAAATATGTCGCTAAGTCCTATAAATTTCTCAGAAATAACAAATATATTGCAACCACCCTCAAATCGTCAGTTATTATCAGCTAGTAACTTCAAATGAATCAAATTTTAGAATAGCAACCAGGAGCCAGAAGTGGCATAAATAATGGACGCAAGCCCATACGGAGACTCTATAATAATACTATCGAGTCCATCAATCGTATGCGAACCACTCGTTTTAATTGTGATCTTGCGTGTATCGTTGCAATTGCTTGGAGCCTTTATATAGAACACATCTCCTACCGTAGGCGCGGGGGTTTCCGGTAACGAGAGAGTCATCGTGCTCACGCTGGCTCCTATGGCTCCAGTGAAATAGTTGAAGCCTGCGGTTAGAAGAGAACCATGCACAGCGGCTGTAGCTGTTATTCGATCCCCAGAGCCTCCGGAGCTAGCAGTTATTCCTGTTAACCTACTACCGTCTCCCTCAAAAAAGTTGGCTTTAACTCCGATGCTGGCGGTCATCTCGCCAACCAGTGAGAGTGCGCTGCCGTCAAAAGTAAGATCCGATTCACAAGTATATGTGTTTGAATCGCCTGCAACATTTGTAACTAAAGAGTTATTAGTAGCGTTTGTAATCCGAGGGACGTTAATGATTGCCGAACCGTCGGAAGTGCTTAGGTTACCTGATACTATATTCTCGACAATTAAGTCGCCCGGTAAGTATTTCGTTGCTGCTATTACGGTGCCTGATAGTGTATTGTACGCCATAGTGCGTCAAAGCCCCCGCTAGAATACATACCATGCAGTGGCACCATTTGAATATAGATGAATAGCCGGCATAGAGCCGGTTAAGAGGTAATACGATGCACCGTCGATGGTCTGCCCTGATGACGCCGAAATGTGAATCGCAGATCCTGTGGTGCGATTGTTAGGATATTCATCCTTAACGATCACAACTCCGCCGCGTCCAACTGCTGCAGCACTAGGTAAGCGCAGATCCGTTCGCATATTTCCTACATTTACACCCAAGATATAATCGCCGGCGCTTGCTGTTACTTTATCAACCCCTATATGGCGGTAGTTGCCTTGGAAGGCTCCTGAAAGTGTGAGACCGCCAGACCCAGTGACATATACTCTACTCTCAGCCACAGACGCACTAAGGACATAACCTGCGCCGGCAGCTTTCCACACCGATAAGCTTCCCGTGCGGATATGCGTGTCATCATTTGAATCACCGAATTTAGTAGAACCAGTTGCATCAATAACAGTTACATCTTTGATATGCATATGACTAGCACTCAGTGTTCCTGTGATCGAGAAGGTACCAGTTAGTTGCAGTAGGTTGTGGGCGGACGAGTAAGTGAAATTGGCGGAACCAGACGTTGATGTGTCGGTGTTATCAGAGCCCGTTATATACTGTATGGATCCCGAGGGTCCATTTGCGCCGCCAGAACTAGCGGCAGATCCAGTATCCGAACAATTGATATATGCCCAACCAAAGTTAGCCATCCTATCCTACTCCTACAGAACCTGACCAACTTGGACCGTCATCCGTCGCAACACCTGCCGCGTTGATATTAGTAAGTCCTGCTACAACTGAAACAGTTCCGGTACCGGCGCCTTTAATCCAGAGTTGGCTGATCTTAACTTCCATACTGATCTCAGATGCGGCGCCAAGGAGAAAATATTCTGTACCACTTAGTCCGGCTTCCGAGAAAGCTATTTGCATGCCAACGCTAGCATGAGTATTTCTGACGGTAACCCAGCGTGTTACGTCTGGGAATGAAAGTACTGCCGCGGAAGTAGAGGTAGCACCGGTGTATGCCCAAGGTCTTCCGCTAACCTGAAATGAACCTACATTATTTATGCCGGGGGCAATGTTCCATGAATTGTTGGCCATATTATAAAACTCCTAATTTGTTACAACTTACTATAAATAGTCATTAAGTTTTTCTATTGCGCCTTCTTTCTTTGGCGCGCTGTCTTTTTTTCTCTTCTCGCAATCTTCTACGTTCTGCTCGAATTCGTTTTTCTTTTTTCGCCACAGAAGGCTTCTTGTAATAACGATTGTCTCGCATCGTTTCCAAGAGCCCCTCTTTTTTGACCTTTTTGGTGAATCGGCGAATCATTTTATCTACTTGTCCGCGACACTGATCAAGGTCAACGCTAACACGTGCTACTTTAGCCATTTTATTCCTGCTTCTACTTTATTGCTTGCCATATGGCAGATGAATTTCCCACCAAAGAACTTATATCAACACCAGAGTCTCTGGGATCTCCCAGATCTACAGAGCCTTGTTTCTTTTCCTTGGGGGCTGTTTCATAACTAGTTAGTGCTTCAGTTCCTTCGAATAGATTAACTCCATTATATGCATCCTTGCCGACCGATTCCATCATCTTGGCGCGGTGCTCTTGCAGTTTCTTCGTTGTATCGGCGGTTTTGCGGCGCATGCGCAGGTCTGCATCGAAATCTTTTTGCTTTGTTGGTGGTGCGGATTCTACAATCACAGATTGTTGCATTCCTTTTGCCACTTCTGCCACTACATTCGAGAGCAACCCTTCTTCTATGAGCACTTCGTTAATGCATTCTTTTACTAATGGCTTGATTAACTTTTTAAGATCGTTCTTTTTCACTTTGTTTCCTTACTTATGTCTTCGCTAAGTTTAAGTTTTGTATTTCCTTTTACGAATTGCGCGATGAGCCCAGCTATAGCTCTCGTGGTTTTCTTATCAAATTTAAGACGTTGTTGCATGTATGTAGCAAGTCCGCTAATCATAAATGTGCCGGCATTAGTTGTGGCGTTTTTACCTGTTAGCGCTGACTGGCGTTGAGCATGTTGAGCCTTGCGCAAATCTTGATCTGTGGCTGTCGCAGGATCCAGTCCATATCGCCTGAAATCTGTCTTGCGCTGCCCCTTGCGTACGGCGTCTACCCTTTTTGCAAATTTTGAAATGACAGGTAGTAACTGTTTTGCCTTTTCCTGTTTTTTTTCATTCATGTCGGGAGCGGTAGCATAAGCTTCTGTGGACTTGTATACCTTATCTAACAGTGCTCTTGTAGATTTTAATTGTTTAGAACTCCATCCCTGAAAGCGATCTTTTCCGGAATCGAGCTTGAATCGCCATGTTTTGAGTATTTCCTTCATCGATTTTGAAAAATATCCAGAGGGGTGATTTTCCAGAAACTGCTTAGAGAGATACCCTGTAAAGGCGTCATACTGTTGTTTTGCGAGGTGTTGGGGTGCAGCCGCGCCTTCTGCTACTGTTGGAGCTGTGCCGAATTTAATATTATTTGCTTTAAGTTGGAGAGCCACCTGTCTTTGTAGCTGTTGTGCGATTTTATCATCGAGCAAAGTGTCAGGTGGTGCGCCATCAGGTCGAGCACGATTGCTGACTGCGGTTTTGATTGCGGCGGATAAGGCGCGCAATTTTGGACGCGGGATATATGTTGGAGGGGGCTGGGGGGCTTCTCCGGGAGGAGCAGTATCTTCGGGAGGAGCAGTATCTTCGGGAGGAGATGAGCCACTCGTTGGGGCATCTCCGGGGCCCAGAGACACCATTTCACCGGGCTTTCCGTGAAGCCAGTCTGAGGCTTTGCCGGCTGCAGCTTTTGCATCGTCCCACCAGCCCTCGTCGAGTTGCCTATCTTCTGTCAGGAATTGGCGCCATTTATCAGCGATTTCCTTGTCATCTTCATAGCTCGACCAGTCGCTCATTTGTCAAGAACCTCACTCAGCAGGTGATTAATCTTATCAGTCTTGGTGAGCATATTCTGTGTGGTGTGTTCCTTTACCTCTTTCATCATAAATGCGCCCGGAGTAGAGGGTTCGGACACAAAGTCGAAGCAGATCAACTGGAAGTCGTCTTCTACAATTGTCTTACCCATTGACTCTGAAACTGATCCCATTCCTCTAGATGAAATACCGAGTTGGCAACCAGAGTTCACGAGCCCCTTGAGGATGTCTCCAGAAGGTGTATCGAGGACAAGCACTTTGCCCATAACTACAGGTCCTTCCATCCAGATGTCGATGACCATGTGGGATGCATTCTTGAGATTGATAACAGAGTCGTCTGGGTGATCTAGCTCGCCGAGCGCTCTCTTGGCTGTTACCAGCTCTTTGTATGTTTTAATCTGTGGCTCTATAACACTTAGCGGATAAGTGCGTCCGTTACCGTTTACACAGTCAGCCTCTTGAAGCTTGCCGGATAAAATCATGCCGCCTTCTGCGATATACTTTTTCTCTGCCTCGGTCAAAAGATCCTGGCAAACACCCCCTTCACAAAGAGGATAGAATTCTCTTAGTAGTACTTTCGCCATAGCTAACTACCTTTACAACATCGTCGTACGGGTTGAAGTTTCCATTTTCTAGTCCATGTATTAAACATCTTATTTC
>Ga0098040_1000165_pt1 | contig 32114 bp, 55 predicted proteins | sample 7_EtaG_FD_75065 | JGI IMG/M metagenome (GOLD analysis project Ga0098040, IMG submission 75065) | Marine viral communities from the Subarctic Pacific Ocean - 7_ETSP_OMZ_AT15161 metaG | ecosystem: Environmental > Aquatic > Marine > Oceanic | place: Pacific Ocean | collected 2015-01-08
CTCCACCTATTTGTCCTGCTTTTTGTGCAAAAAATGCTTTTATCCTATTAATACTTGCTACATCATCTGCATTATATTGACCAAATAATTTTGCTATATCTTGACCACCTTTCATAAATGGTTGTTGTTCAAGGTATGGATATATTGCACCCAACGCTGCTGATACTAAAGCATCTCCTTTACTCATATCAGCATTAGGATCTAAAGAATATTGTGCAAAATCTGCTGATATTGCAAATAATGCAGATATAGGTTCAAATCTTGAATAGGAAATAATATCCCATTTACCAGTTTTATTATTTTTTAACATTATAGAATATGGTCTATTTCCTGCAGCGAACCAAGTTTTTCTCATTTTTGAATCTGTTGGTCCTTTACCTGTAATTCTAATATCTCCTTCTCTATCTAAAGACATCATTCCAAAAGTTGTCATTAACATTGTTCCAGTAGATAATTTTGCAAGTGCTAAATGCCTTGCTGCTCCACCCTTCACCCAAATATCTCTCCATACAGAAGGCATAAGAGCAGCTGTTGCTGGGTTTCTTTTACTTGCTTCCAAAAAGATGTTAGTAATAGTTTTGTAAAATGGTATAAAAAATTTTGTGTTAGGATGATTCATAACATTTTGTAATTGTTTAAATATTGGAGGTAACTCTCCTTGAAAAGTACCCTCTAACATACTTTGTTCTATTTTTGTAATAGCTTCATTAGGTGGTTGTTCTATAAAATTTCCGTATGCTATATCAGCTTCTGCTTTTGCTTCTACTTTTGAAAGTCCTGAATCTTTACTTTTTCTAAATGCTTTATTCCATTCTTCTCTACCTAATCTATCTAATTCCATTCTGTAGATCCATCCTTTTGCAAATTCATCTGCTGTAGTCAAAAATCTTCCTGGAAGTGTAACGCCCATATTTAGATATTCCATACCATCTCCCATCCAGGTATCTTTATAGCCACCTAATAAATCTCTATTTATTTTATTTGGCGGCATATCAATTTTTGTTGTTGCAGCTGTTCCTTTTTGCCATCCTATTTTACCTCTTGCCAAACCATCTAAAGTCATCTCTTTTATTTGTGATGGTAGTCTAGTAAAATTATTAAAGTGAAGTATGTCATCATCAGTTGCTCCAAAAACGTGTTTTGCAATTTTTCCATACCCAGCAGCTATTTCATATTCTGCGTGTCGCATAGCTTGAAAACCAGCGTTTGATACTATATTAACCATTTGTGTTATTGGACTTGACAGCAAAGAATTTACATACCAGGTAATAAGAGCATCTCTCCATTTACCTGTTACAGATTGTCTTGCAAATGCTGCTTTTTTATATGGATCACTTAACTCAGAAAAATACCCAGCAGCGTCTATAATTGATTTTGTATCTCTTGTATCTGACTTTGCCATAAACTCCGCAATATCTGCTTCACTTGCTTTTGGTAATTTACCTAATATTGACAAACCTCTAGCATAATTGGCATTATTACCAGCTACTTTTGAATACATAACACTTGTCATAGTTAAGGATTTTTTAAATTCTATTACTAATTTTTTTTCTGCTAATGTTAATTCTTCTATATTTTTTGCTCTTAATAAATTAACTTTTTTTGAAAGAGAATCTGTATGTGTTAAAAGTTGTCCTAATATAAGATTTGATTTATAAGTTGATTTTAAATCTAGTGGAGGACCTCCAACTTTTGTTTTTATTACTTTTTTTATAACATCCCAATTACCCAATGCTGATGCTTGTTGTGCTACCTGTTTTACAGTTACTTTTCCTTTGCCTTTTTTAATAACTTCTTCATAAGAATCATAGAATTTTTTTTGAAATAAGTTTATATCATCAGTTAGGTCTAATTTATTTCCAAGATTTCCAAGTTTAGGACTAATATTTTCTGTAGTAGCTGTTTCTTTAAGAGCATTGTGAACATCCTCATCAAATATTTTTAATACTTCTTCTCCAACAGGTTCATCCATCACTATCTTTCCTGTTCTTGTATCTACATCAAATTGTTGGTCTTTATCAATAGTAGGAGTTAAAGTTTCTTCTTGTTTTTGGTATCTCTCTTTAAAATCTTTAGGTTTTTTTCCAACCAAAGTTTTTTTTAATGGTTCTTCCAGAATGTTGTATAGACCAGCTACATCAAATTGTTTGTCTTTATTTTGTTCATATATAGTTTTACTTTCCTTTACAGGTTCTTCTTTAAGAATATCTTTTTCTTCAGTAAGAGTAGGTTCTTCTACTACTGGTGTTTTTTGCAATTCTTCTGTAATGATTTCTTCTTCAGTTTTATCATTTAATAATGGATTCTTGTCCATTTCATTATTTCTTTTAATTGCCATTTGTTTCCTCCTTTTGTGCGTTTATAATTCTTGTTGTATTTACATCTCTTTTACCAACAGCTTTCATATAAGCAAGTGCAACTGCACCGCCTATTGATGCCAGTTTTGCTGTTGATTTATTTATTTCGTGGTATCTTGATTTTAAAATTTTTAACTCTTTAATATCTGCTGCTGTCTTATTTCCTTTAACATTTAATCTTGCAATAAATTCTGCTAATTCGCTTTTTTTATCAACAGAATCTACAAATTTTTTAAAAGGAAAATCCTTTCCTGGATTATTTTTTAATTTTAAAAAAGCTGTATCTACATTTTTCTTTAATTTATTTTGTTTTTCTATTTCTATTTTTCTAAGTTCAGGTGGTAATTTTTCTACATCTTTTCTTATTTTAGTATATCCTTTATATGATTCTTTAAGTGGTTTTTCTAATCCTTGTAAACGCAGTTGTAATTCCATAGATTGTCCTTTTTTATTTGCAATTTGTAAGTGTACAGCTCTATATCCGCCTGTTTCTGGTTTATCTTTTCTTACTGTTTTAAAAAAATCTTCTTTTTTTATTACTGTATATTTTTTTTCTATTTCTTCTACAGCACGTTTTAAATCATTAAAATTTTTAAACATTAATCTTCCGCCTAAATAATCACTTATTTTATCTGGAGAAATATTTTTTGTTGCTATCTTTTCTTCTATTCTATCTATGTCTTTAATTCTACTTTGCCATTTAGCATTATATTTATCTTGCAATTTAATACCTAATTTATCAAAATCCATTTTTGCTGCGTTCATTTCTTTCATTATAGTTTTTACATTTCCGCTTTCCTGTAATTGCTCTTTTGTTCCTGGTATAAATCCTTCAGCTTTTTCACCCAAATCTGTTTTACTTTTTTTAAAAGCGTTAGGATCTGCGTGTGTAATTGCGGTCTTAACTTCATCTTCTAGTTTCTTTACTAAAGATGGATTACCTCTTAAATCTCTTACAACTTTAGCAAAAGTTCTTAAAAATGGCATAACTCCTTCAGCAGCTAAACCAAGTGGAGAATCAGCAATAACAGCTTTCCATTTTGATTCTAATACCTGAGATGCGTCAGCTCCTTCTGTTGTATCTTCAGTTGTTGCAAGATAATTAAAAAAATCTTTTGCAAAATGCCCAGCAGTTTCAGTATCTAATTGGAATATTTCTGCAATACCACCAATAACATTTGGATCATTTGCTGTTTGTGCCAATCCTACTGTTCCTGCTTCTGCTGATAAAGCTCTTGTTGCTATTGGTAATATTTTTTTTACAAAATGTACTCCTTGTGGAATTTTTATTATTTTTGACATTAAACCATATAAACCTACTCCAGGTGTTGCATATTGTGTTAAAGCTGCAACAATTTGTCCTCCCATTGTTTCAGGATATAAATTTTTCTCTTTCATTTTTTCGTGCATTTCTTGATATTCTTTGCTTGTTTCTTCTGTTTTGCCTTCTTCATATATTCCTAATTTTTCTCCAGCAGCGTGTCTTAAAGTTGTTATTCCTTCATCTAATTTTACTGCACCTAACAATGCACCTTTGCCAGTTTCTTTTACATAATCTAAAACACCCCATTTAGTAGATTGTAATGAACCATCATCTGCATAAACAAATTCATCATTTAATCCGTCTTTGCTTCTATAATCAGTATATCTTTGATCGTATGTTAAATCATCTGCCATTATTTATTATTATTTAAAACAATTATATGTTCTTTTAATACTTCTATAAAATCATCTAAAGATTCATCATCTAAAAAAAATTTATCTGCTATAATATCGCTTCTCCTAGCTGATACATAATTTATAATCTCATTTATTACATTTGCATCTTCTAATTGTTCTCTTATTTTTTTAAAAGTTTCAGTTTTATTTTTTTCCAATTTTCTTTTGTTTAATTCAGGAAAAACTCCAGCATCTAGCATATTTACTAATGTGTCAGTCGTTGTTTTAAATAAATTATTTGAAAAATTATGAACCTCTTTCACAGAATCCTTAATTAATTTTACTTCATCTTTTACAACTTCATAATCTTTTATTAACCTTCGTGCAACTGATTGAGGTGTTTCTAAAATTCCATCTCGTTTATTTTTATCTATTTCATCTTCATACGCCATTAAAAGTTTGTTTCTTTTTTCTTTTGTTGCCTTGTCGTGTCTTGAAGTATAACCAACACCTTCTGAAAAATTAAAATGTGTGTTTATAATATATGTTCCTCTCTTATAGTTTTTATCTGTAAACTTAATAACTTTTTCATTTAATCTTTTCCAATCATCAAACTCTAAAAGATCCTTATTAAAAACAGTTTCTCTAAGAGTTTTAGATGTGTATTTTCCATCTTGTATATCTAATTCTAAGCCAGAAACAAATTCTCCATAATCTCCTTCTAGTAAAATTTTTTTGTTTTTTTCTATTCCTAATGTTTCTTGAAAACTTGCTGCTGCTGCAAATTTATTTTGACTTTTTAATGTTTCTATTAGATCCATTGCTGCTTCTCTATTTCCAGTTGCTAAATATTCATTAAATTCTGCTTCATATTCTTCTGCTTCAGCTAGTGCTAACGCATCATCAATTTTGTCTTTATTTTTTATAATATCAATTTCATCTTTAAGAGAATCTTTCAATGCCTTTTCTATTGCTACTTTATCTGTAGCACCAAGTTGATTATAAACATCTTGTAATTTTGGATCTTCAAATTTTCCATTGTTAAATTGTTTTAAATTTTTTAATCCTTGATAAGCATTATTTTTACTTCCTGGAGAAAATTCATCTGCAAGAGCTGCTAAAAATTCTTTATGAAAAGCTGTTTGGAAATTTGTTGTATCTAATTTTTCCACACCTATTTTTGCTGCTACTTTTAATTTTATTTCTTCTAATGAAGCAAATAAAGTCTTTGGATCATTGGAAACTAAATGTCCTTTTACAATATTTGCAATTTGGTTTTTCATTTGATTTCCTAAAGCAATAACTCTTGACTGTCTGACTTTCACATATTTTTCAGATTCTTTTGTTGCATACGCAGCATATAGTTTTGGTATTGTAGACATAAATTCTTCATTTAATTTAAGTGCAACAGATCCATCTACATCATTAAATGCTGTACTATAATTATTTTTTATTGTTACAAGATTCTTGTAATAATCTGTTGATGGCATTCCTTCTAAAGTTGCTCTTACATCCAGATTATTTATATCTGTTTGTGCTTTTGTCATTATGTCGTTTGTCAGTAAAGCATACATTGTTTCTGTATAAGCAACTTCTTTTTTGCTTTTAAACCATTTATCTTCTCCTACCATTCTTTTTTTAGTTTTATCATCAGCAGCTAAAAAGGCATCAGTATCTCTATTTGCTTCTAATGCTTCATTTATTCCTTCTTCTGTTGCTTCATCTTCTGCTTTTTTTTGAGAATATTTTTGCATTGATGATAGTTTTGTATTGAGAGAATCTACATAAGAACTATACCCTTTTAATTTATAGTCTAGTCCTTGTTCACTAGCTCCCATTGATACTAAACTACCTTTTGTTTTATTATATGTTGGTCTAACTGCCATAATTAATTTTCTTTACACGTTCTGTGCCACATTGTACTGTGGTCTACCACTTGATTTTCCTCCAAATAAGTTAAAATTATCAAAAGCACCAGATGCACCTAACCCTGCTCCTGCCTGGAGTATGCTAAATACAAAAGCTGATTTTCCTTTTTTATAAGCATATTTTCCTGCTGCTCTTAATTGATTTGCCATATTGCCAAATTTTTCTCCAATTAAGGTTTCGTTCAAAACATCTAATCTTAAATCTTCTCCATGATCCCTTCGTAATAATCTTATATTGTTTCGTATAACACCTTCAAATGTATTTAATCCTCCAGCTCCTGCCATAGCTATTGTTGTACCCATTGCTCTATTTAGCTCTCTTATACTTTTTACAGTATTTTCTTTAACTTTTAATTGTTCAGTTTTGCCTTCAAAATCTGTCCAGGAAGCTGCGGCATTGTAATAATTCCTTGCAGCTTTTCCTTGACTTAAAGCATTAATGCCTTGAAAAACTGTAAATGCTGCTGATAGTGCTGACCACCACATATTATCCTACCCCTGTTGTTACCTTGTATTCTAAACCTAATAATGTAAAAAATAAAGGTGCGTTCTGAGATACTGTTATTTGTGCGTCATTAGAGTACCCCAGTAAACCTCTAATTCTTTTTGTGCCTGTTGTTGTAGTAACTGATCCACCAATAGTTGATGTACCAAATGTTCTAAAATTTATTGTTTTTCCTTGTATAGTTAAATTTTGTGATAAATACATTATAGCAGCAATATCTACTATTCTTTTCTTTTTATCTATAATTGGTCCACTAGGCAATTTTAATTCTACTGGCATTGTTTTAACAGTAGGTGAATAACTAAATCCTGCTTCAACGTAAGTAGTTGGTATGCTCTTTAATGTAATTTCATTTGAAGAAACTGTTGCCGTGCCTTCATAATTATCATCATTTATTACATCTACACTATCAAGGTTTAAATGAGTAAGCCCTGTCAAAGTTGTGTTTGTAGGTAAATCCCCAGCAGCAGCACTTTTTTGAACTGCTGAATCAGTTGTGTAATCTTCATTAAATTGTTCTACAAAATATTTATCTGTTGCTCCATTAACAAATTGTGTTACTGCTAATCTTGTTGAATCTGTTGTAGTTACAGTTGTGTTGCTATCTCCTCTTGCATCTCTTGTTACTGTAACAACATTAGCAGCTGGGTTTGCTACTGTTAATCCATCAACTGCATTTAAAGCTGTATAAATATTGTCAGCAGTTGTGTTGTTATTTGTGTTTGGTCTAAAATAATGAGTGTTGCCTGAAGATGCAGATGGAGAAGAACCACCACTTGTTTCTGATTCTAAAGTAATTGTTGTGCCATCTTGTAAATCAAATGTTAATTTAGTGCCAACAGCAATGTTTGCATAATCTGTTACAGTAATTGTGCAAGTTGCCTGTAAATCATCAATAGCTCTTTTTACAACTGTGTAAATTGTATCAACATCTACCGCAACATTTTTAAAAAGACCGTTAGTTGTTTGTCTACTTCCTGCGACTACACCTTGTTGTTTTAACAATGAATATGTTGCAAGTGAACCGTCAGTAGAATTAACAATACATAATAAATCTCCGTCATCTGTATCTGTTGAAACTCTTAAAGCCATATCAGTTGGAGATTTTAATAAATGAGATGATAATAATGAAACATTGCTGGAAACATACGATAGTTCTACATCACTAAATAAAAATTCTCTTAAACTTTGCCCTGACCTTTGTATAAAATATGTACCAGTTTCTGCGGCTACTGGTTTAATACCCTGTTTAGCACCACGTCTTGTAGATATTTTTACAACTACATTATTAGGTGTTATTGGATCTAAGTCAGATTGCGGAACAAAAAATTCTCCACCAGTAGTAAATACTTGTAAATCCCTGCCTGAGTGAACTCCAACTACATTATTCGCTGCGTCAGTATCTAAAGTTACTTCTACGCCATCATCATCTAATCCCTCTCCCATATTGAAATTATAAAAATCTGATACTCTTGAACCCCATAAAGTTGTTGGTCTATTTTTAGAACCACCGAACCATAATCTTCCTTCGTGGAAAGTACACGTTCTTGGATAACCTTTTGTACCACTCCAGGTATCTTCATAATCAACTTCTAAAACCCAATCTCCACTAGCTACTGCATTGGTGTCAAAAAAAGGAACTTCTGTTACAGCTTTTACTACTGTTGCTGATGTATATTCAATAATTCTTGCTCTACCAAAACCATTATCGGCTTCTACATAATCACCGACATTATCAGCTGCAAATGCAGAACCACTAGCAGTCAAAGTTATGTTTCCATCTACAGCAGAAGGAGTTAAAGTTACAGAAGGAGAGCTTGTACTAAATGTAAAAGGATATTTAGGAATATGGTCAAAAGTTATACTGGATATAGTCCAAGTAGTATGACTTGCTCCTCTTACTAATTTTTTTGGTGCTAAATCTTCGTGAGTTAAAATTAATGTATCTGCGTTTTGTGTGTGATCTAAATTAGGCAACATAGCTGAGGTTATGCCAGTTGAAGCTAAATAATCATTTCCACTACCATTTATGTTTGCTTGTAATACTCCATCTTTATAAATATAAATTCTGTCGTTTGTAAACAACAACATATAGCTTTGTGTAGTTGAAAATGTAAATGGAATTAATTTTGTACCGTTTTGTGGACTAGCAGCAGAAGGTATGTGGTGAATTAATTTTAAACCAGGTCTACGAGCTAAACCTCCTTGCGGCTCTATTATGACGTTTGTTGCGGTTTCTAATCCGTTGTAAAACTGTTCTATATCGGTTCTTCCTCTTAATAATGGATCTATTTCTCCATTTGTGAAATTTGTTTGTATTGCTGTAACTCTACCCATTTATATATTTCTGACATAATATAAACTAAATTCTTGATCTGAAAATGATTTGCCAGGTCTACCTCTCCCATCCATTTGTGCTGCTTGTCTAAAAAAACCACCACGCATATTTTCGTGTGGTTCACCAACCGCTACTCCTTGCCAATATTGAGCTTTTGCAGCTTGATCTGTTACTGGTTCAGCTAAATGCCAAGCCATCATATATTTTAATAATTGGACAAAATAAGAAGGCATTGATGCTTCTGTTGTTTCCGTGCTTAAATAATCTATAACAATAGTTGTAGCTCCAGTATAAATAGAACTATCATAAATTTCATACGCTGTTATTGGACTAACACCTGTGCTGGTGCTATTGTAAACTGCCTGAGGAACTTTTGTTAGTATGTCAGCAGGTAAAGGATAACTGTATGTCCATTCGTTTGTAGGTGCTGTAGCACTTCTTGCTAATGTTTTTTTCTTTAAAGCAAAAGACCAGTCATATAATCCTAATGCCATTCTTTTTACATCAGGATAAATTGTACTAGCCATTTTAGCTGCATCACTTCCATCTGAAAGAGATGTAATTTCATTACTTCCTAATAAAATTAATGCACCATTAATAATTTTTACGTCAGTATCTCCAGTTGCCATAATAAAATCTTTTTTGTTTCTAAAAAAAGGAGCTTTCTGTTTCCAGGTACACAGCTCCAATAACCCAGAATCTTATTCATATATATTCCAGTTAAATCCTAAGGATTAGTCAGCATCAGCGTTCGACAGTGTAGTACCGTCGTTCACGTCCACCACAGTTCCTGTGTTTGATAGGACATAAACTAAAGTTGCTACTAGCGTACCGCCAGTACTTGAGTTTACGAAAATCATATCGCCAACACCAACCTCACCTGCTACTGAATCAAAGTAGCTTTCAGTGTTTACTGTAGCGATAGTGTCCGCTGTAGTATAACTCCATATTGCAGGAGCTTTACTTTTTTTGCTTTGACCGCCTATCGGATTCCAACCATCTCTATCAAAAGCCATAACTATTAACTTTCCCTCGCAGTAATTTCAACTATACCTTCAGCATCTATATGTGTAGATCCTGCAGAAAACATTGCATTTACTAAATGCGAAGTTTTTTCTGGGATATAATTGATTTCTGTTCTAGCAGTCATATTTTCTGCTAAACCAATACTAGCTTTATGAAAAGCAAAACATTGCCTATCATTAGAACCGTCTTTAGTCAAACCACCTTCATCTCTATCTCCAAGAGATACTACTTTAAAACCTAAAAAAGTATCAATTTGCCCATTAACCAACGCTTTTACATTGACAAAGTCAGATGATGTAACGCTAGTTTCAGATAATAGATTTGCTAAACCGTCAGCGTGGATAACTAAAGTACGATCCTCTTGTGGAACGTTATTTTTGTCCAGTAACAGTTTTGCTTCTCTAATTTTTGCAACATTCATATTAGTAGTAGAACCACCAATAGAATTAGCTACAGTTAAACTAGAAGAAGCAGCATCTAATGCAGCTATGATAAGTTGGTCAAGTCTACGCCCAATCGCTTTACCGCATAATTGAACAAGCTCTTGACGTTCCTCAAAGTTTACTTTTCCAGCTTGGAATATATCAGAATATTCTGCAGCTGAGTAATCACTCATAGTTGCTGTTTGAGGTGTATAGGAAACGCCTATAGGAACTACGTCAGATTGTGGAGTACGAACAGATGCTGTACCCTTTCCAATAACATAGAACTTTTGAGTGCTACCTTTTACATTTGGTTTAACTCTTACGTATGGTCTAAGGACACTTTCAGCTTGGTAGCTTTGTTTGACCTCAGAATCAAAGAGAGTTTGGAATACACCAGATATGTTTAAAGCCATATCAAGTATTTACCTCTATTTACAGATTAATAAAATTTTGTGTGTTAGCGACATAAGTGTCGGCACAGCAACGTAGGATTGACTACATCAGAAAGACCTGTGTCGGTTACCTTTCATTTTATTATATAGTATTTGTTATATAATCTTTCAATTAATCAATAGGAGTTTCAGGATCTTTTCCTGTTGCCCTTTTTAAAGAAGCATAAACCTTTGCTCTAAAAGCTGGATCTTCTTTATATTGTTTTGAACCTATTTGTGCTTTTATATCTTCAAGAGATTGTAATTGATCTCCTGTAGGTTCAAGTTTATGTGGCACTTGATCCCCTATCATATTTCTAACTTTTTCAATAAATCTTTGCCCAGTAGCATCAGCAGCAGCGATTTTAAATATATCTTCTTCTGCTTCTGTAAAAATTCCTTTGTTTTTTAAACCATTAAACCATAAACCATTTGCTTTTATTCTATCCTGTGCGTTTGGTCCAAGTTTTTCTATCTCTTTTTCAATATTTATTTTTTCTTGTTCTGCATCCAAATTAGATTCATTTATAACTTTTTGTGCTAATTCATTAAAAGCAAGTTGTGATATTCCGTGTTTCTTTGCCCATTCATTATATATTGGCACAGTTGGATGATTAGGTTCTAAGTTTTCAAATACTTTGTTATCATATTTTCCATCTTTTGGAGCTTTGTGCTGCCCTTTTGAAATATGATCTCTCAGCTCTTTGTATGCCTTAGATAATTCTTCTGACTTAACGCCTGATTTTTTATCCCAGAATTTATCCTCTAATCCTTCTGGTTTTTTTAATTCTTTTACTTCTTTTTCATCAAAAACATCTGGTTCTGATTCTTCCTCTTTTTTTTCTTCAGGAGCAAATTTATCAGCAAGTCCTTCATCAATTTGTTTTTCTATTTCTTCAGTAGAAGAAGGTAGCTCAGATTTTCCTTCAGTCGGAGAAACTGGTATATCTTCTTGTTCTTTTTCTTCTGTTTCTTGTTCTGCCATACTATATGTTGTGTTATTAATATATTATTCTAAATGTCTTTTCGTTCAAGTCTTTTTTTTATTTCTCTAACAATAGAGTTTTGACCTTCTCTTGCATATCCTAAACTATGATTTTGTCCTGGAAACCAACAAGGAATATCTATTGTAATACTTTCAAGATGATTTAAAACTTTTTGTCCTTCTGGTGTTCTAAACGTTTTTTTATATAATCTGTCTAAATCTAATTGTTTGTCGTGTAATTTTTTATTATCTTTATCAGCGTTGGCATTTATTTCATCCCAACCTTCTTGTTTAATATCTTTCATACTTTTTTTCTAAGTCTTTTAAAAAGTTTATTATATCTTGTTATTCTTTTCAAATGTTTTCTCCATTTTTCGTTTTGTGGATCGTAATTTTCTTCTGTTTCTGGTAAAGGATGTTCCCAAATACCAACATCACCCCATTTTTTTTTTGGTCCAGATGACATTGTATTTGGTTTTTTTCCAATTAGATTTCCCATTATGCTTTCATAACTTCAACAGCACCTTCAGGCATTTCTGCTTCAGGCAGCATACCTTGTTCTGGTGGTTGCCCTTGTGGTCCAGCTGCTCCTTGTTGTTGTTCCATCATTTGCTGAACCATTTGTTGTGATTGTTGTGCTATTTGTTGTTGTTCTTCTTCAGTTGTTAATATATCAGCAGGAATATTCATTTTTTCTGCTATATATGCAGCTACCTTTTCTGGTTTCACACTTGCCTGACCTCCTGGTCCTAATTCTTGTGTTATTTGAAAAAATTGTACCATATTATTAACATCATCTAAATTCTGAGCTTTCGCTAATGGAGATACAGGTATCATTTTCACTTCTAATCCATTAACTTTTAATGGTAAATCTATTAAACCTTGTTTGTCCATTATACTTAAAATTCTTTTTACAATAGGTATCATTGTTTCAGTTAATAATCTACCAAAAGCAGAACCTAAATTTTGTGCTAATTCTTTCATACGTTCAGCTATTTCTGTTGCAGAACGTGGTTTGAATTGTTCTGGTGGTAAACTTTCATCTAAAAGAGCTTTTTTAATTTGCATCCTTAAATCATTAATTTCAATTTGTGCTACATTAAAATCTCCTGCTCTAGGTAATGGTGCTAAACTTGCTCCCATTGGACCAGAATTTCTTGCAACTGGAATAATAGCTCCAGGCACAATCTTGACTGTTTCTGGATTTAAAATACCATCATCTGCTGCTGTATAAACTCCTGTTATTGCAAGTGAAGCATTTTTTAATAATAATTCTACAGTTTTATTTAGTGTTTTTATATCTGGTAATGCTGTTAGCAATGGTCCTCTACCATAAACTTCACCTGGTATTTTCATATAGCGACTAACTATAAAAGGCGTGTCTTTTAATCTTTTATATAAAATTTCTTCACTTGGTCCACTAGAAGAAAATGTTGGATCATCAGATTTTCCTTTTATAACGTGATAACAATAATCTCCCTGTTCTGGATCAAATATAGTTGCTTCTATAAAATCTATATGTTGTGTTGGATGGTCTTTAATATAGCTTTGTAATTCTTTTGAAAGTGTCGCTTCAGGAAATTGTCGTTGTAATGCTTCAGCTCTTATTCTAAATTTACGATAAACATTATCTACTGTTCCGTGTGGTCCTTCTTCTAAATTTACTAAATATTGTGGTATAGGTGTAAAATTAATTGGTGTATTAACATCTCCAGGTTGGATTAACATTACAGATGTTCCTACAGCTAAATCTAATAAAAATTCTCCAATAGCTAAATCAAAATTTGTTTGTCTTAAAAGACTAAACATTTTTTTTTGGTATTCATCTAATACTGATTGAACTTCTTGTTTTTTTTCAGGCGGTATATCAGATCCTGGTTCTAGTCTACACCATTCTTTATATGCAGGAAAAAGACTTGATTGTAGTCTATTAGCAAATCTTTGAGTTGATGATATTGCTGTTGAATCAAAAACACTTGCCATCTTGTCTTGTCCAGGCAATTTTCCTTCATAGTAACCTTCGTAAAGGTTTCTTTGTGGCAAAGCATATTTATAACAATCTTCGTATATGCTACGCCATTGTTCCTTTTTATTTTGAGAAGCACTATAGCGTTTTAGCACTTCTTCAGGTTTTAATCGCATCATAATTTTATCCTAGCCAAATATATAAACCCACGCCTAGCAAAACCCACCAGGCAGGAATTTTATATGTAAGCCACTTTTCTAAGTGTTCCATATAACATCTCCTTCTAAATTTTTTTTGTTCTGGACTACAGTTACAAATATCACAATAATCAAACATCCAATTCTTTGGATTCCACATTACCACTTTTTTTCTTTCCTTTCAATTTTTTTAATTTTAATGATTCTTTAGCAGCTTCTTCTAATTTTTTTATTCCTTTTATTGTTTCATCAATTTTGTCTTGATTTTTATATTTTGGATTTCTAATGTAGATTTTTTCCATTATGCACCCAATGTTGTTTTTTGTCTAGGATTTCTTGTTGAATATTCTGTGCCTAATGTTGTTCCTCCAGCTAACATACCAGTTTGCAGTCTTTGCCTTCTGCTTCTTCTTCCACGAATCCTGCGTTGTTCTGCTGCTGTTTTTTTTGGTGCGTCAAATTTGGATTGTACTTCTGTTCTTCTTTCAGAACCAGCACTTCCACTTGCTTTTTTAGAAGAAAAAACTCTTGTTATAGATGATACTGGAGAACCGCCCATTATGTTAAATCCTTTCCTGAACCTAAAACCATATCTCCATACATTTCACGTCTAACAGCAGGATTTCTATGAAATCTTGAATGTCTAGTTGTTCCTAATGTTTTCGGTTGTGCTTTTGTCATTTTCTTTGCTACTTGTTTTACTTGTTTTGGTTTCATTTTAATCATATCATCACTTTCATCCCAAAAAACTTCTTCTTTACTCACTTGATTTAAAACAGAATAAGCACCCATTCTTGCATCTCTTATATCTTCTGGATTTGTTAATGCTTTTCCTTCTCTTGACCATTTTCCTACTCCTGGTCTACCTGCTTTTAATGGTTTTGTCAGTTTTTGACCAAAATATTTTAATCCAGCTTTACCGCCCATCTAAACCTCTCTTGGATTTCTAACAGTACCTGTATCTGCCGTAGCTGTAGCTCCAGCACCTAATGTGTCCGAACCGAACATTTCACGATACATTCTTCTTCTTGATCTTAGTCTAGCAGCGATTTGCTTTCGTTCACTTAATTCTTTCCTATTTAATCTTTCCTCTTGTTCCTTTTGTGCATCTGTAGCAGCTGTTGAAGGACTAGGAAAACTAGGAGCTTTTGGCATTAGAAAACCCATTATTTAAAAGTACCTTGCATATAAAATCCAGTCTTGTTTATCTTGTCCGTAATTTTTTAAGATTCCTTCTTTAAGAAATAAGCATTTTTCTATCCATTTGCAAGATATTGTATTCAAAGAATGGACAGAAACCTGCATCCTATGTAGTTTATAACGTTCAGCAGCATATTCTAAAAATTTTAATGCTGTTTTATGGAACTTAAATTTATATTTAGGTAAACAAATATTTGGTATCATCCATAATTCTGCGACACCTTTCCAGTATGGCACAATACCCCAGCAAAGCATTGGTTTATAATTATCTTCTAAAACAGAAAAACTTTCTCCTGATATTGAAAGCTGGTCCATATAATCATAATAATTATCAAATTGATTAAAACTTTGCTTATCAAAATCTTTTAATTCCATTCTGCCCAGTAGCTTAGATTGGAATGGAACTGTTTTTAATTTTACTCCATCCAGATTAAAAAGTTTATCGCAGTCTTTACAAGTTATCATTTTTTGAAATTTCTCCATCTTTTAGCCCATAACCAGTTGCCAAATCTATTATGTATCTTTGATACCCAATCCCAAAACCTATTATGATAAAAATTTTTACCCATTTTTTTAGCCGTCAGTAACTGACTTAATACCTTTGCATACAATAACACCCTTGTTTTTATGTGTAAATTTTTTTTTTTAAAATATATCAAAATCTGATTTAGCTACTGTAGGACCAGTAAAAGTATAATTTTTTTTAACTGTTAATGTTTTGCCTTCTCCTCCACCTAACAAACAATATCCTGCCGCATCCCCAACGTGTGAGTGTTGATTTTTATTTGGTATATCCCTGAAACGTTCTTGTCCTGAAACCTCTACTCTTTTAAAATGATAGCCACCTGATAAAGATTTTCTTAAATTAGTACAGTTAGAATTTATTAATAGTCCTGGTTTGCCTTGTATTAATCTGCCCATTGGACTTGCTAATGCTTCACGTCTTACTTTAAAATCATTAGTCATACAAGGTCTAGCATTAATCTCTAAAGTTTTTAAATGGTCAAAAGCAGTTACTTCATAAATTTGATCTCTTGCTTGTCCAGCAGGATCTCCCCATACCTGTATTTGATATTCAGAATACAAGTTATTTATTTCAGATTTTAAAAAAGTACCAAATCTTTCCAATCCCATATCTTCAGTTACTATTTCGTGTAATATGTGCCATCTGCCATTTGGCATTTTTTGTGCAAATACAGCAGCTGGAGTTAAACCAAAATCTAATCCTACCTGGATAGTAATATTTTTTTCTGGTTCAAGTGTGTGTGCAACCATTGTTGAATCATCATATTCACTCCATACTGGTTTGCCTTCCTGGACATACACATATTTTGCTTCTCCATAACATCTAATCCAGTCTAATTTTTTTCCATTTAATATTTGCTGATAATATCCTGAAGGAAGATTTGCTTTGTTTTCAGCTTTAGGATTTTCTTTCCACCAACGACCAGCAGAAAAAACATATCCTTTTGCTTCAGGTTTATCTGGTAATTTGTGTTTAGCAACATTTAAAACACCTGGAGGTTGTGTAAAAAATTTCCAAGAAAATTTCCCTCCCATCTTTTCTTTTTCTGATAGAGTATACCACCAATGGTCATCATCCATTGCATTTGTGTCCATCCACACACCATAAAAACTAGCACCGCCATCTTTTTTTGTTGGGTATCTTCCAACTCTATGTGTTAGTCCATCAACAACAGCTTTGGGTAACTCTCTTGCTTCATTTATCCAAGCTCCAGTTAATTCAAGCGATAACAATTTTCGCACATCCTTCGGTTGGTCTAGTGCTAAAAAAATGACTTCGCAGTCTATACCAGCAGCACCATCTCTTGAAGGCAGTTTCAAATGATGAGATATAGGAGGAGAATACCGCATCCTACCCCATACATTTTCAGGAAATATCTCTTGCCAGGTCTTAATTGTAGTGGTTTTTAATTCAGGATAAGAATTTCTAATGACTGCAAACCTGGAGTATTTAATTCCGTCTTTAGGACTAGGTTTCTGTTTGACAGCTCTAAGCATTATTTCTGCGGCACAAGCATAAGATTTGCCTGAACCAACTGGTCCTAGAATACCTCTAACAAAGTTATTAGAGTTTAAAAATTTCCATACTACTGGAGAGTGTTCAAAGTTAAGATTTAAGTTTTTCATACTTCATTACCCCAACAATCCCAACCATCTACTTTTTCTCTAGCAAACAATTCAATTCGTGGTAAATCTCCACAAAGTTCTACAATTCTATCTCTTACACAATCAGGTTTTCTTGAATGTTCTCTTGGTCGTTCAATAATAGTTTTACTAATACTTTTATTAATTCTTTTTGGTTTTCCTTTTGTTGCTAATAAACAATATTCTGTTGAACCTCTTGTCCAATAACCCAATCCCATTTTAGGTTTGTTTTGTTTTGTTATTTTTACCCAAACAAAACCCATAGTTTTAAAAGTAAAATTCCAACTTTTAATTACATCAAATGCTTTATCTAATAATGGATCTACACACCAAATAAATAAAATACAATTATTTGCTGATATTTCATTAACTGGTAAAGCACAAATATCTTTTAATTTTATTGTATTATAATGATTTATAGGTGCTTTTACTGTTCCTTTACCACTCCAATTAGAAAAGTGCCAAGCTGGATCAGCATAAATAATATTATATTTTTTGTTTGGAAAAGGTTTCATTCCGCCATCTTTTTATGCAGCGTTTTAACATCAACAAACCCTGCTTGTTTATAAGGAACTGGTTTGTTATCAATGCAAAAAATTTCTCCGTCTTTACTGCCTATCTTTCCAACCATAATTTTACTGCTTCCTTTCACCATTAGACAAGGATATAAAATTTTTTCTTCTCCCTTGACAAATATTCTTCTGTAAGAATCTTCAACAGTTAGTTTAGTCCGTGTCTTTCTCTTTCGCATTTTTCTCTAACATTCCTCCAATGTTGTTCTTTTTCTACTTGTTTTACCCAACGCCAATGAAAAAACATTCTCCATAACCAGGATCTGATGCAGGACACACTCATAAAAATTGCACCTATTATAAACATATTATTATAAGAAGTGTAAATACCAAATAAAGGAAAAATTAAAATTTGCATAACAACCGCCAGGAGATACCCTGTTCCAATATCTATAAATGATTCTAAAAAATGTTTTCTTCTAGTTACATATTTCATCATCATCTATAATCCTTAAAACTTTACAGTCCTTTTGCGTCAGCATAGAAATAGCGTGATCCGCATTGGTTTTTCCTGTTGCAGCTACTGTAATAACATTTGAGGACATAGACGCAATTCCTAGATGTGAGCAGCTAGTAAGAACGAATAATAATATTATTGGTAATTTGTTCATTTCTTTTTTAATAAGTCTTTATGAAAAACTCCTTTAACATTCATTTTTTGAGTTTTTGGAGTATTAGGAGAACAGATATATGAATATTGGTTTTGTTTATTTAATATTAATTCTGCATTAGACTTACAAGTATATAAATTAGAATAAATGTCTTGAAAATACAAAAATTCCCCAATCCAGATTAATAAAACATATTCCATCATAATAAAAAAAAACCCCAATCCCACCCTAAACTTCAGTACACACATCCGTTATTAGACCATTATTTTGTTTCTTTTTTTTTTACATCAATAATTTTTTCTTCCCTTTTTTCTTCTTTAGGACCACGCATTACTATCCCAATTACACTTGGCGTGTTGCTTTCGCTGTCATTGGCATCCAACATTCCAGATGCTTTAGCTGCCAGTTTAATAAATTGTGGTTTATCCCATAATTTAACTTCAACCGCATCTCCAAATTTAGTAGGAGTAACTTTAATCTTTTCAATGGATCTAATAGCTGCTTCGCTAATTTCAGAAGAATTTTTAACATATACCCTGCCTTCTTTCCACTCCATAATATCTGTAATCCTGGAGGTAGACAAGTTAATTATTTCTTTAGCTATTTTCTCTTTATTTTGTTCTATGACAGCAGAACGCTGCAATCTCTTTTGTAAAACCCTAACGCCACCAAATCTAGTTATTGGTATGCTGTTTTTCGGTGTTTTTGGCATATACTAGGTTAATAGATATATAGCACACAAAACCAGAATAGCAATAGCCAGGTTTTGCTTGTTGATTATAATTTGCATTATTTCTCCTTCTAAAATTTTGATAAATAAACTATGTAAGCTGCGAACAAAGTTAGTGTAAAAATCATTATCCAATCTGCTGGTGTCATATTAAAAAGGTATGTTGTCAGCTCCTCCCTCACTACCGCCTGGTTCAGGTTCTTTTTTTATAAATTCTGGTCCTAAAGTAATCCGAACATACTCCTTGCCGCCTTTGGAGGTGTTGTTAAACCCAGATAGGTCATAAGTTCCTTTCCTGAGAAAAACAATCACTCCTCCTTTTTCATCTTTAATCTCTATGTCCTGCTCTACAGTATACTTACTGTTTTTTAAAGCAGGATCGCTGCTTTTTTTGGCGTAATCATTCTTAAACAAATTTAATGATAAGTATGGATTTGCCACTTTTTTGTATAAACTTTCCTAAAACAAATTAATAAAAAAAATATCGTGTGATATACCCCATATAACGTTCCGCAGGGTAGGGAGGGTATACCGCCAATATTATTATATATAGCACCTTATAGAAACTAAATCAACATTTGGTTTCTATAATTTAAGTTTATTTGTTACCTTCTTCACAATATTCTGGGAGCTGTACTCATTAGACCACGCCCTATAAAAGAATCTTATACTGTATGGACACTCACGGTTATTCTTGTTCAACCATTCAAATCCCTGCTGTAACTTAGCTATAAGACCTTCAGTATGGAGCTGCTTCTTCGCTATTAACTCCGCTACTTCCTCCATATTTTTCATATAGTAATTTACTTCTTTACCATAATATCTTTTACAATAATCTTTAAATCTATTACATACTATTCTAGATTTTTCTAAATCTTCTTTAGTATAACCTTTATCCTTACCTTCTTTAATATATATATTATTAGTTACAGGACACTTAGAGATGACATTAGAACTACTTTTATCCACATTTATACCCTCTTTTACCACACTCTCAACTTCTGGACTAACAGCTGGTTTTATCTGTTTTTGTGCTTCGCTGGTATTAGAAACCGCAGCTCTTTCACTTGTATCTTTGCTAAACACAATAAAGTAGCAATTACCCTTTATTCTTGATCCAGCACTAGGTTTAGTAAAACTCTTCCTGATATAATCCATCTCCTTTAAAATCTTAATTTGATTGGTAACAGCTGTCCTGGACACGTTCAGCATTTTAGCTAAAGTTATCTGATTCGGAAATGCACGACCTGTAAAATCGGAGTAACTGCAGATAGCAGCTAGAGTTCTAAAAGCTGCTTTATATCTTTTAAATCTAGGATCTTTAATAGCTCTAATTGGAATATGAGCATAGGTTCTATAATCTTTTTTCCGTGCCATAAGTCATTTTTTTAATATGATGAGCTATTGTTGAGTGGTCCAAACCCAAACACCTGGCAATACTAGAATTACAATAACCCAGTTTTTTCATAAACAGGATAAACAATCTTTTCTGAGTTACAGTTTCTTTATCTCTTTCTTTCCACCTGGTGCGATCAAATAATAAATTATGTTCTTTTTCAAAACAACCAATGTCATCTTTTGTAACAGCTCTATATTTAGGCATAGAGTAATGGTTGTTCAGCAAATGGTGGTCTACAACCTGCACTCCGCTTAAATTTTCCATTTTTTCTTTAAATGCAGGAGCAAGTGGAGTAGATACAATTATTTTAAAAAGTGTTTTGTTTGGCATTTTACTGTTAATTTTTCTTAAATTTCCTCCTTGTAAAGCTCACCAGTAACTTTTTTTAGTCCTTCTGGTGTCATAGGACCTGGAATTTATGTAAGAAAACTCCTAGCATTAAAAGTAAGAAAACTGCCAGGAGCTTTCCTAAAACAAGATAGAACCACTTGTGTTAGGTATACCAAATGGCGTAATCCTGTCATACAACTCCTCTCATAAAGGAGAAACTTTTTATTACTGGTTTATTACTTTTTTGCATTTTTCACAAAATCTATGTCCTTTCCAATCGCTTAAAAACAATATCCCACAGTACAAACATTTCCTTTTTTTTTGATCTGTTGGTGGTTCGTTTCTAAATGACTTGTATCTGTTTTCAAACTTCACCATCATTCTGTATTTTTTCCACTAGTTGCTTAATTCTTTTTCTAGCAGTATAAAGTTCTTCTGTTCTTTCCTTGTTATCTTTTTTGAGAGCTTTTATATCCAGGTGCTGCGAATCCATTATTTGGTCTTGCAGGTTTGGATCAGTATGATTGATGGCTTTGTCTAAAATATCAAGTCCTAATCTCATTGCTTCCTCCCTTGTATATTCTGCGTTTTCTTTTTTGATGCTAATAGTTAGTGTTTCACCATCCCAACCCACTCCTACTGCATTGTCTTTTGCTGTCATTTTAACATTTTTAAAATATCAATAGATCTCCAGCTATTAGTTCTTTTAATATATCCTTTTTTTTGTAAAGACATTAAGTGCCTGTAAATTGCACCTCTAGTCTTGTTTAATATTTTTTCCAACTCATCATAGCTAGGACCAATTTTATGTTTTTTAGTAAAATTATATACTGCCAGGTATGTTTTTCTCTCTATCGGTGTAACCTGTTTTTTAGAGTTAAAAAGCAATTTTTTTATCTCCTTCCTTCTTGTATCTTTTGTTATAAATTTTTAAGATTTTTTTTTCTTCCTTAATTGCCCAGTTTTTTATCAAAATAGCTTGTTCTAATTTTCCTAATAATATTGTTCTGTTAAAAGTCATTATTTAACCCTTCTTAAATGTCCAGTAGCAGAACCACAAATCATAACATTAGGTCCACAATTAGCTTTTATTTTATCTGTGGCGTGTTTTGCACTTGCTGCCCAAACAAAAACCTCTCCGCTATCAATTTCCTTTGCTTCAGATGCTAATTTTTTCTCATTCTTTACAGCATAATTAATATATTTTATCTTATACAGTTTTGGCAGGTTTTTCATTATTTCTTCCTTTCGTAAGTTTCGCCCCAACTAAGCCCTATTTTTTCAATAAAAATAGGGGTTTGTTTGCCTACCCAAGCACCAATAATATTAAAGGTATAGAATTCCAACGCAGTTTCTCTTGTCATTTTATCTCTTTTCATTAATTTCTTTATTACTTTTTCCTCGTCATAAGCAAGTATTAAAGGTTCTCCAAATCTATGAGACACACCTATTACACAATCATCAAAACCGTCTGCTTTCATAAATTCTTCATCTGGATATACTTCTAATATTTTTTTCATTTTTACCTTAATTGGTTATCCATTTCATTATAATTTTCTTTTAAAGTTGTAAAATCTTTTGTAAAAGATTCTTTCGCTTCAGCAAATTCTAATGCAGATGAGTTTAAATCTCTTAAAATTTCTATTTTTTTTAATCTATCATCTTTGCTTAGTTTACTATTTTTATAAATAATCTGCCAGGCATCTCCTATTTTAGAAATAAACTTTTCTACACTCATTTTTTCTGGTTTTCCTTGCAAAGGTCTAAATTCCACGTTTTTAGCGTCATCAGCGTCTTTTTTTTGATTTATAGAAGGTTGGACTGTAATTTTTGGATTTGTGTTTATTGGCGGTTTTATAGACCTACCAGGTATACTATCATAATCTTGTGCTTCAACAGTATCAATAGTTCCTTTTATGGCATCCTGGAACGCTGTTCTTAAAGCAAAACCTGTTGCTCTAATTTTTAACATACGATCTGGATAAGTTTTCCAAGCACCTTTATCCCATAAATTTGCTCTTATAGCATCTTTAACAGTAAAAGATTCAGTATAAAATTTTGCTTTTCCATCTTTACCCATTCTGGAAACAACCACTTTCCATCCATAATCTGCACTACACTTACCGTTTTTTATTGTGCCAAGCTGCTTGTTTTCAATTCCATTCCATTCTGGATGTGCCTGAGCTAACCCTAACAAACCATCAATAGATAAAGATGGTTTTTGATTAATAACATTAATACAGTTTAGCGATTGCATTGTACCAAAACCCAACTCCTTTCCATACAAAATAGCTGCTAATGCTTCATTTGGTTTATTCTTAAATTGTATAGGACATAAATCTGTTTTACACACTTTTTCTGCAACTTTTAATGCGTTGTCTAAAAAGTCAGTTGCTACCATTAAGTCTTTGTTCATATTTCCTCCTTAAAAAGGATTTGTTTCAACAACTCTTGCCCAGAAACTTTTTACTTTTTTTTCTATTTCAGTAAACCATTCTGGATCAATGTCATTATGATTAATTTTAATATATGATAATTCATCAGAAAATTTATTTAATACTACCAGCATTGTAGATTTTATTCCAGTACACATTTGTTGTCCAATAATTTGTGGAAAATAAAAATTTTGCACATTTTCAAATGTCTTTGCACTTCTTTTAATTTCTATAATTGTTTCTTTTCCATTTATATCCATAACTCCATCTAAACTTGCAGATAGTTTAAGAGTTTTATGAACATAAGATTTTTCAGCTTTTGCCTGTTTATCTTTAACTTTAAATCCTTCTTTTTTTATTTTATGAATAAACCATTCTTTAATAAAAGGTTCAATAATAGAATTAACTACTACTATATTTTGCAATTCTGGTTCTACTTTGGGTTCATTACCAGCAATTCTTTCTCTTGTATCTAAAATATATTGATTAACTTTATTGTATTTAGCATCAAAAACTTCATCAAACATTGCAGGTAACATAGAGCAACCAACATACCTGGAATAATCAGTATGCGTTGATGTAAGTCTTGGTTTAATAATAAGTTTTTCTAAAAATTTCTTTTCTTCAATCTTCATAGTATTTATTTAAAAAGTTTATACACACAGTAAAATATTGTATAAATTAAAATTGCATAAAACGCAGCTAAACCTAACATATTTAAAATATTAAAATCTATTAATGGGTTCATAATTTTTTATTCCTTTCAGTATAAAATAATATCATTTAAAAAATAGTCAATAAATATTTACACATAAATTCCAGATACCTGGACATCATCTGTCCACCAACTTTGCTCTCTATGAGCTTTTATGGGAGCTTTTTTTTAAAGTATTTACAGCATTTTTGTAAACTTTTTCTGGTCTTGAAATCTTAGATGCAGCATTAAATAAAACTTCTTTATGTTCTTTGCTTGTTCCATCTACGTGAAATTTAATCGCTGGTTTGCCGTCAATAACAATTTTTTCTATTGATAACACTATTGGTTTTTTTGTCATTATTTCTCCTTCCTTTATTTTAAAGTTAATAAATCAAATCCGTGTCCTAATAATAAAAGCATATAAAAAAAAGCAAATATTAAAAACACACATATAAAATCCATAATTTTATTTTTCATTTTTTATAAACTCCTTTCCATTACATTTTTAACGCTAGTTGCCCACCACATTTTTTCATTGCTGGTTTTTATTCCTCTTGCATTAAGAGCATCAGCAATACCTTTTAATGTGATAACTTTTCCAATATTTTTTATTTCATTTATAATTGGCATAATTTCTGCCGCATATTCTCTAGCATTATCTTTTCTTTTTTCTGCACCAAGCAAAGATGCTTCTTTAATATTTGTTGTATTTCCTAGTCTTGTAATAAATCTTCCAGAAATTTTGGTTTTATATTTTCCGTCTTTTTTTATAGCTTTTTTTATCTGTCCTAAAGCCGCTTTAGTATTTGCTCTAAGAGCATCAACATACATCCTTGCTCCGATTGCTTGAAAACCCATAGCTATGGGATTTCCATCTGGAGAATCACAACATTGAAATTTAACTTTTTCTTCCTGGAGTTCATAAAACTTTTTTTCTTTCCTGGTCAATCTATCTAAAGATGAAACCAACAATATTGCATTATGAATTTCAGCATATTTAATAGCTTTTTTTAATTCTGGTCTATTATCATTCAATCCACTTTCCTTTTCTGTAAAAGTTTTAATAACAGATCCAGATTTTATTTTTACAAAAGTATCTATTTTTTCTTTTTGACCTTTGATACCTAAATCTTGTTCTTTAGTGCTTGTTCTTAAATAAGCTACATATTTATTTATTACTTCCAAAATTGCCACCATTTCCTTTCATCAAATTCTTTTAAATCATTAAGAGTTTTTTCTTTTTGCTTTTTTCTTTCCGCTGCTGTTCCACCTTCAACAACAACCTGCATATATTTCTCTCCAGCTGCTGTATTCCATTCTATTAGTGTAGTTTTTATTTTGCTCATTTTACCTCACTTTCCTTCCAAGTGTTTCCATTCTCAATAGTTTTTTCTCCTGGCTTACCTGTCAGCTGGTAAGTTTTACCAGCTTTAGGTAAATCTTTTTTTTTCATTTTAAATATTATTATTTTACTCATTTGATACCTCGTTAAAAAAATCTCCTTTTATAATTCTTTCTTTATTCTTAAATTCTTTAGGACTTTCATAAGCAACACTATGATAATAAAGGTCTATTGGTTTCCAATATGATTCAACATCTCCATATAAATCTTCTACTTGAAACCAAAATGGGTATTTTGTTACATCATCTGATTTGTAATTACCTTGTTTGTCCTTTTTTAAATAAAAATTATTTAATGGATTTGACCAATATTTGATAAACCATTTCTTAAAATCTTTACACCAATTACCTACATTTATATCTTTTTTATCACAAGATTTACAACCACAACTATTGCCACTCTCTTGGTCATCAGCAAATTGTATTGCTTCGTCTTTTGATAGTTGCTTTAAATATTCTATAGGAACTTTTGTTATTGGTCTTATTTTTGTTAAATATTTATCTGTCATGTTATTTTTCCTCCTCGTTTAATTTCTCCAACAATCTTTGTCTTTCAATCGGACTATCTTTAAAATCAAATTCAAAAAGTTCTTCAAAAAGTTTTTTAAGTTTTTCGTCAAAGCTAGTAAATATCCTTTTAACTCTTAATCCCTCAGTATCAGTATCATATGCATCAAGATTATATTCGTATTGAACATCTACCATAGATATAATACTACGTAAAAGTTCCTTACTTTTTGGAACAATCATTGAACAAGCAAGTTCATTTTTATTTGGTGATTTTGAAAGTCCTGTAAAATTTAAATCTACCAAACTACCTTTTCCAAAAAGAGTATCTTTAATTTCATCAGGATTAAATTCTTTTCCTCTTTTAATGAATTTAATATCCCAAAATTTTAATTCCTCTTCTGTTCTCTCAGAAAACTCATGCTCATCAAAAAAATAAGCACCTTGTTGCATTACAGCACATTGGTAAGGCGATAATTTAATAGTAATAGTTTTATCCATAATTAAACCCCCCAATAATTGTAATCTCTATTTTCTTGCATTGCTGTTAATAATTCTTCAACATTATTTACTGTTCTTCCGTGATCATCACTTTCAACATTTACTTTCCAATAATAAACTTCGTATTTATCTCCACCACCATTATCAATGGTATCGTGAAAAGCAATACCATTTTTATTATGAGCAAAAAACCTTTTTTTAATTAATGAACTAAAAACACCTTTATATACTTGAGCATCTAATTTTTGTTCTACAAATAATTTTGGCATATATTCTTCTTGAAAGGCAACACTATTTGAACCATCAGTTTCATCAATAAAATATTGAAGTAATACTTTTTCTTTTTCTGTTAAATTTATTTTATCCATTTACTTCCTTTAAAACATTTAATAAAAATTTAATTAACATTACACTAATAATATAATGCTTTCAAAAGATAATGCAAGTGCTAAAATAAAAAAAATGAAATACGATAATTATAGATTACCTTCAGAAACAGAAACTGTAGTGTTTAATAATGTTAAGCACCATATCATTACAAGTTTTAGTACAGATTTTAAAAAAATTAAAAGAATTAAAATAATACCTTCCAATAAATTTGGAACTGCAATTCGTGATATTGCGGAGGACCAATCTAATTATCTTACTTCCAGGATCTCAAGGTCAAAAAATTTAAAAGCAACTTTAGAGGACCTTTGGGATGAGTGTCCTAGACGCAGCGAAGATAAGCCAAGCACCATTATTGGTTTCATAGTCAAAAGACTTCTAAAAAAAATTTCATAAAAAGACTTGTATCAAAAAAAATAATCTATATATTATAGATGTAATGTTATTTAAATATTTTATAAATCTTTTAAAACAAGGAGGTGTAAAAATATGACTGATTCAAAATGGTTTCCTAGCCCAAATGCTGAAATAATTTTTGAGCTACATAACAAACACTACATACAAAACAGAAAACCTGCTACTAATTTAAGAATTAGAAAAGGTAGTTGGGTTTGTGTTAAAGGTCAAAGCCAAGTGTTTGAAGCTAGAGCAATAAGAGGACCTTTTGAAAGGAAGAAAAAATATTTCCTACATTTAGGAGGAGATAAAGTAGAGGTCCTTCCTTATAAGGTTCTTGTTGGTTGGAACGAAAAGGTTTTCTGGACTTTAATGGGTAATCTGCATGTTGATTATTTTGATGTAAAACGAAATAAAACCATAAGCAATCCTACTTATTTGGATGGAACAAAATATCTAAATAATAGAGATGTAAAAAAATGATAGCAAACAAAATTTTAAAAAAGGAGGTGTAAAAATATGAGTTTACATTATTTTAAATCATTAACTGGATTTTCAAAATCTCAATTTGAAAAAATAGATGAACAATGTAAAAAAGTTTTAATTGATGTAGGAAAGTATATGAAACCAAAAGATTATTTTGGAAATAAACCTTATGCTTTTTCTACGGAAGATATTAACGGAGATTGTTACGTTGTTGTTTCAGAACTTAATGTACCAGGATATAGAGTTGTGTATTTTGGTAAACACGGCTCTACTTCATTTCCAAAGGAAAATGAAGCAAGAAACATTGTGGATTTGTTGAATCACTATTTAGGATTAAATGATGACCAAGAAAAAGTAATTATACTTAGCTCAATGTTTGAACATACAAATCCTAGAGCATTGGTTGGAAGTTTGAAAGACGCTTATTTTGGATTGTTAGAAAAAAATGATAGTAAAGAGAAAACAATTTAAAAGTTATAAACAGCTAGAGAAATTCTTTGTGGAGCAGATTTTTCCACAAAGAAACTCTAAACAAAAATATCAGTCAAAAGTGATTGGTAAAACAATTTTATACTGGAAGAAATAATCTACCTAGAAAAACCCAATATTAAGACCGCTGAGTAGCCATAAATGTTTTTTATGACCTGTAGCACCCCCCAATTTATGTGTATTAAATTACTATAGTTTTTATCCAGGATGAATTTCTGTCCAGGTGCATTGGAACTATATGCGGCACAGAATCTGTTATAGATAAGCAAGAAAGTATAGGTCTTTTAATGTAAGTTTTTTGATACTTAAATGCTTCGTGTCTTGTATCAATAGTACATCCAGTAGTTGCAGCAAAGTGTAAATTTGTTGGTGTGGAATAGTAACTGACACCTGCCTGAGTATGTGTATGCCCACACACCATACTACAACCTAGACTTTGTGCTGCTTGTAGATAATTAGATTTAAAGTGATGGACAAAAAAACAGTCGTTGCCATTTGGTAGAGTAATAACTTTTTTATCATACCATTTCCAGTTAGCTGTTATTTCAAATAAATTATTGAAGTCCTGGAGGAAGTCAGCAGGTATGCCAAATCTCTCAGCTCTCCTTTTAACTCTTAAATCGTGGTTGCCTATGCAAATATCTAAATTTTCGAACACGTCTTGTAGTTTTCTTATTTCTAATCTTGCTTTATTTAATTCTAGTTTAGGACTGTCAAGGTTTGGATCTATCGGTCTCTCAACTTGAATTGATGCCAAATCTACAAGATCTCCAATACAAATGGTGTATGTAGGATTATAAATCTTTTTTATTTTTTTATAAAAAGATATTGCATCAGGATGGTTGGCAGGTGCGTGAAAGTCCGATACTACAAGTATCTTGGAATATAAATTTTTCATTAGTGGTATGTAGGAAATCTCTCCTCATCAATACTTTTTGCTTCAGGAAATTTCTTTTTAATAAATTCTGTACAATCTTTTTCTCCAGAAAAAGGAGCTGCGGTTATCCATATAGAAAACTGACCATCTTCAGGATCTTCTACTACCAGGTATTTTATTTCTTTTATTTCTAACTTATCACTCATTTATTTAATAAATTTTTTTGCTATATGTATTCCAAAACTACCAGATATAATTACAAGCAATGCCCAAGAAAACCACTCAGGAACTTGCGTTGATAATATTATCCAACCATTAATTAAGTAAGGTTGGAATGGTGGAAAAAAATGCAAAATAAAAATAGACGTAAATAAAATTGTTAAGTATTCATCTTTCCAGGAAGTTGTTGATGCTTGTTGTGCTGCTGCCGCCCACTCTAAAGATTTTTCTCTTTCAATTTTTTTTCTCTCTCCATAGTTTTTTATACCTTCAACTACAGTTGAACCGATTGTTTTAAATAATAAAGACCAAATCATATATATACTACATATAGTATGTTAATAACTTGTGAATAACTATACCTATTAATTTAGTAATTTTATGTATGTATGTAAAGCAAAACCAAGCAGCGTTTGAAAGAGGGAGTTTAGTGTGCTGCTTGGTTCTATTTAATTAACTATAGGAGGTTAATTAATGAATGAAAAAAATAATAAAATGAAATAATAAAGGAAAAATTTTTGCCAGTCAATAGATTATTTAAAAACTTTCATAACCAACCATATTATTCCTAGTAAAGAACTTATTATTGCTAAAGCTCTTACACTACCAGAACCCATAGCTAATTGTTTTTCTATTCCTAGTATTGCTTTTGTATTATCTTTTGATTTATTTTCCAGTCTTGATAGAGAAGATTTAATTTGTTTATAGCGTTCAGCACAGATTTCTTCATGGTCTTTGAGTGTACTAGCCATTATCTTTTATCAGGTGTTGTTCCATGTGGTCCAGTATGACCAGGAAGTTTACCACTCCTTTTAATAATTGTAATATCTTTAATTAATCTTTTTATTTTTTTTATATCTATCATATATTACCTTGTTTTTCTAATAAGTCTTTTGTCTTGTTAGGATATTCTGGGTACATATACACAGTAAAACTTTGATCGGTACAAGTTGCTACCATCCAGTCATAATCAAAGTCAAATTTCTTAATCTGTTCTATTGTTTGTTTAGGTTGGTCATTGATACATTCATCCATAGATTCATATTGTTTATCCATCTGGAAAAATATTACATCAGTAGGATTATCTAAACCGTATTGAGAAATGTGTACAAACACTACGAACATAAACCATTTCATTGATTATTCCTTTGGTTTCTTCCATATTGAATGTTTTAATTTTTTAGTTGTTGTATCTCTTTCCAAAAGTTTTTCATAATCAGATACTTTATAATCTTGTGGAACATCTCTTAAATTCTGTCTCCAAGTTTTAAATTCTTCTGATAATTCTTCTCCTTGTTCACTAGCTTTAGTAACTATCCAATCAGTTTTATTTAACAAATTATCTCTAATATTTCTTATTTGTTCAAATTTTCTACCATCTGTTCCATCTGCCCAACTTCTTCTATCAGTTACTATTTGTTTGGCTTCTTCTTCTGATAGAGTAGTTAAAACTCCATTAACAGATTTTGGTGCAACTTGTTCTCCATCATAAGTTACCCAACCTTTTTTTGGTTTATCAATTTCAAATTTCATATTTATTCCTCATTAAAATTAATTACTTCCTAATTGATTATCATAATAAGTTTTACAAATCATACCACCATCCATATTGCCTGAAGCAGCATACCATTGTAATCCATGCACATCATAAACACCCCAAGTATGTCCTCTTATATCTTGAGCTGCTCCATCTGCACCACTATTCATATATCCTTGCCACCATATTTGTCTTGCATAATCAGAAGAACCTGATGTACTTGCTGTCATTCCACCATTAACAATATAAAATTCGTAATAATGCCATTTATTAGAAGTACCTTTTTGATTCATATTATCCCATCCCATTGGAATGTTGGTTGCAAGATCTCCACTTCTATGATTAGTGCCACCATAATCAAATTGCCATTGTCCTTGATAATAATTTGTTGTTTCAAAAGAACTAATAGCTCCATCAGCAGCAGCAGCTCCTTTTAATCTCATATATACTTCTTCAGCATTGTCGTTTGGATTCAAACCAAATACAGCTATCTTAAGCAATTTATAAGTATAACCTGATTGCATAAATGTTGGTTCGTAATCAAATGTTGAGGCATCAGAACCAAATGTAGTTGTATCTAATAAAGTCCATCTGCCATCTACTGTTGCTCCTGCTGCAGCAGCTTTAATTAATCCACCACTTCTGCCTACATTGTCGCCTATTATTCCACTCATAGTTTATTCCTTTCCTATAATGTTTGTAATAAATAGCTAACAACAACATCAATATCTGATGCACTACCTGTAATTATTGATAGATGATCTGTTTCTTCCATTACAAACTTTGTAGTATGTTCAAAAGTTTCGTTAGCACCAAGAGCTTGTGTATGATAAATATATGTATCATCACCACCACCATCATCATCAATCAACAAATTAAATGTTTCAGCATTTCCAGCAGTTTCACAAATTGTAACTGATAAGACAGTAGCAGTTGTTCCTGCACCAACAGTTAATAATGCTTGAACAGAAGATGCATCACCTCTAAATGTTGCTGATTTTAATAATTCACTTGCCATTGTTTGTTTCCTCCATTAATAAAATATAATAATTCATAATTTAAAATCCGAATACTAATGCCTTTCCTGTGCTTGTTATGTCAGGTGCCATACTTCCAGCATTTGTAATAGCTCCCCCAGCAGCAATTGCTACTGTTGAACCGGATGGTATCGTAAATGTGTTTGCAGTAAATTGAAAATCATCTGCTCCTGCAATTCTTATGTCTATTTGGTCATCTGAATCTGCAGTAATGCTTGTATCTGCATCTGCATCTAATATTAATTGTTCGCCATCTAAATCTAAAGATCCGCCATCTAACGTTAATAAGTTCGAGCTATGAGTTAATGTTACATCAC